>OGJD01000808.1_pt1 | contig 23010 bp, 20 predicted proteins | sample 1571971 | NCBI WGS metagenome assembly OGJD01 (sample SAMEA2582117, study PRJEB24529) | metagenome | biome: Human gut stool | place: China | collected 2011
CGCGCACCTGTCCCAGCCCCCGCTCGGCCAGGGCCCGGCAGATGTCCTCCGCCTTGGTGGCCCCGCCGGTGAGGGCAAAGACCTTGGCGCTGCGCTGGATCTCCCCCACCGCGTTGTGGCTGCGGCCGTGGGCGCTGACCAGCCTGGCGTCCTGCCAGGTGGTCTGGAGCCTGGCGCAGAAGTAGGACAGGGAGGAGATGCCGGGGATGGTGATCACCTCGTGGTTCCCCAGCAGGGGCCACAGCCCCTTGGCCCCGCTGTAAAATCCGGTGTCGCCGGAGAGGAGCACCCCCACCGGCCCCCGGGGGGCCTTGTCCACATACGCGGCGATGTCCGCCGCGGCGATGAGGGGGACGCAGTCGTGCCCCTCCGTCCAGGGCTCCAGCAGGCGGGGGGCGCCCACCAGCACCGGGCTGTCCCCGATGGCCTCCAGGGCCTGGCCGGTCAGGGTGGCCGGGTTGCCCATGCCTACGCCGATGAGATAGACCTTCATGCGTTCTCCTCCTCCATAAGCTTCTTCTGAATTTCCTCCAGGGTCAGGCCGGTCTCCCGGCTGGGGCGCTCCACCACCAGCAGGGCGCAGCCCGCCTCCCGGGCGGCCTCCGCCTTTTCCCGGAAGCCGCCATACCCCCCTGTGTCCTTGGTCACCAGGGTCTGAATGTGATACTGCCGCAGCAGGGCCACGTTCAGCTCCCTGGAGAACGGCCCCTGCATGCAGATGATGTTTTTCGGGGGAAAGCCCAGGGTCAGGCACCGCTCCAGGGAGTCCGCCATGGGCAGCACCCGGGGATAGCACCGCTCTGCCAGTCCGGGGCGGGCAAAGTGGTGCAGCTCCTTGCTGCCGGTGGTGAGCAGCACATGACCGGGCATCTGCTCCAGCATGTCCGCCGCCCCGGCCATGTCCTTTGCCCTGCGGCAAAGCTCCCCGCCGTCGGACTGCCGCACCAGCCGGAGGACGGGCAGGCCCGCCGCCTCCGCCGCGGCCCGGATGTGCTCCGTCACCTCCACGGCGTAGGGGTGGGTGGCGTCCACCGCCAGGGAGTATCCCCCGGCCCCCATGAGCGCCTCCATCTCCCCGCTGTCCATCCGGCCCACATGGGCCTCCGCCCCGGCCGGGAGGAGGGTCTCGCCGTACTCGGTAGCCACGCAGACGGTGTGTGGGATGCCCCGGGCCACCATCCACTCCGCCAGCGCCCGGCCCTCTCCGGTGCCGCCGAACAGCAATACCTTATTCATGCGCCTTCCTCCCCCTGTGCTGTTTTCAGGCCCGCCTTCGCCGGGCGTATTTCCTTATTCCCCCCGCTGGAGATAGCCCCGGGGGGTCACCATCTTTCCGCCGATCACCTTGGTCTGGCTGTTGCCGACGAACACGGTGGTGAACATGTCCACCTGGGTGTCCCTCAGCTCGCCCAGGGTGAGGAGTGCCGCCTCCTCCCCCGCCCGGCCGATGTTGCGGACGGTGCCGCACACGGTGGCGGGATCTTTCCCGGCGGAGAGCAGGATGTCGCAGGCCCGCCGGAGGTAGTCCGGCCGGCTGTGGCTGGCGGGGTTGTAGAGGCAGAGCACAAAGTCCGCCTGGGCCGCGGCGGTCAGCCGGGCCGTAATCTTCTCCCACGGGGTGAGCAGATCGGACAGGGACACCACCGCGAAGTCGTGGGTCAGGGGGGCGCCCAGCACGGCCGCGCCGCCGCAGGCGGCGGTGATGCCGGGCACCACCTCGATCTCGATGGGGTCATACTCCTGGGCCACCTCGTAGATGAGGCCCGCCATGCCGTACACGCCGGAGTCGCCGGAGCACACCACCGCCACGTCCTTGCCGGTGCGGGCGGCCTCCACCGCCGCCCGGCAGCGGTCTACCTCCCGGCGCATGCCGGTGGACAGGGTCTCCTTCTGGGGAAAATCCGCCCGCACCAGATCGATGTAGGCGGTGTAGCCCACGATCAGATCGCAGGCCTCCAGGGCCGCCCGGGCGCGGCCGGTGAGATCTGCGCCGCCGCCGGGGCCAAGTCCGATTACCGTTACTTTCATAGCGTATCCTTTCTCGCCACCGCCGCGGTGACGCCGTTGTTTGCCTGTTTGGGGACGATAATCCGTCCGCCGGCGGCGGACGCCGCCCGCTCGCACACGTTGTCCACCCCGGTGATCCCCTGCACAAAAGCGGAGGGGGTGAAGTCCCCCGCCACCGCCGCCAGCGCCTCCGCGGAGTAGGTGGTCAGGGGCAGGCCCCGCCGGGCGCAGAAGGCCAGCAGGCCGGGCTCGTCCTTCTTGAGATCGATGGTGGCGACGCCCGCCACCGCCTCGGGGGCGAGGCCCGCCAGAGCGGCGGCCGCCGCCGCCTCAATGGCGGCCTCCGGCGTCCCCCGGCGGCAGCCGATACCCAGAATCAGGCTCCTGGGCACCAGACGCAGGGTGCGGGGGAAGGGTCCCTCCCCCGTCCGGTCGGTGATCCACACCCCCAGCTCCGCCGGGCCTGTGGTGAGGCCCTCCGGGCAGGGGTGGCCGAAGTCACTGGCAAAGCCCACCGGCCTTCCCTCCAGCAGGGCGGCGGACACCTCCTTGGCCAGAACCCGGTCTGTGATGGCCATGCCCCGCTCCCGGGCCCACACGTCCACGGCGAACAGACCGTTGACGTCGGTGGCGGTGGACACCGCCGCCTGTCCGCCGGTGAGGGCGGCCACCCTCCGGGCCAGCTCGTTGGCGCCCCCCACGTGCCCGGAGAGGAGGGGGACCACAAACCGCCCCGCCTCGTCCACACTGACCACGGCGGGGTCGGAAAACTTGTCCCGCACATGGGGGGCGATGGCCCGCACAGCGATCCCCGCCGCCCCCACAAATACCAGGGCATCCGCCCGCGCCCAGGCCCAGGCCGTCCACCCCTCCAGGGAGGAGTAGGCCTCCGCCACCGCCTCGGGGGCGAAGCGGGCCGGGACGTGGAGGGTGCCCCCCAGGGCGTCTGCCAGGCTGCGGCCCAGCGCCGCCCCCCGGCGGGTAAAGGCGATGACCGCCGTGGTCACTTGCTGGCCTCCCGGAACTCGTGGGTAAAGGTGGGGTCGTAGAGCTTTGACCGCTCGTAATCATCCCCCAGGAAATGACCGATTGTAATCAGCGCCGTCTTGGTGACCTGGTTCTCCCGGGCGGTCTTGGCCAGGGTGGAGACGGTGCAGCGGTACACCCGCTGCTCCGGCCAGGTGGCCTTGTAGACGATGGCCGCCGGGGTGTCGGGGGCATAGCCCCCCGCCGCCAGCTCCTGTTCCACATCCTCCAGCAGGCCGGTGGACAAGAACAGCACCATGGTGCAGCCGTGGGAGGCCATCTTGCGCAGCTCCTCCCCCTCGGGCACGGGGGTGCGGCCCGCCATGCGGGTGATGATAACCGACTGTGATACCTCGGGCAGTGTATACTCCGCGCAAAGGGCGGCGGCCGCGCCGGAGAAGGAGGACACGCCGGGGGTCACGTCGTAGCCGATGCCCAGCTTGTCCAGCTCGTCCATCTGCTCCCGGATGGCGCCGTAGAGGGAGGGGTCGCCGGTGTGGAGCCGGACGGTCATGCCCCCCCGGGCCTCGGTGTCCCTCATGACCTCGATGACCTGCTCCAGGGTCATGGACGCGCTGTCGTACACCGCGCAGCTCTCCTTCTTGTAGTTGAGCAGGGCGGGGTTAACCAGGGAGCCGGCGTAGATGATCACGTCGGCCTCCCCCAGCAGCTTCGCCCCCCGCACCGTGATCAGATCCTCCGCTCCGGGGCCCGCGCCGATAAAATGTACCATGGTTTTAACCTCCTATGCCCGGTGGAGGGCCAGCAGGCCCTCCGCGCCGGGTGTCTTTCCTAAAATTCCGTACTGGTTGGAGAAGAAAATGCCCTCGATGGCCAGCTCCGGCCCCGCCCGCCGCTTGAGCTGGGCGTCCAGCTCCCCGGCGATGGAGTCCATCACCGGCTCCAGCAGGCCGGCCCCCCTCAGCAGCTCCACCCCCGCGTCGGTGGTGGGGCTGTCGAACAGGGCCTTTACCAGCGCCCGGTCTCCCCCCGCCAGGGCGGCGTGGGCAGCCAGGGTCTCCCGCCGGGCGTCGGCCACCTTGGAGTGGGTGTTCATGCACCCGGCGGACGCCTTGATGAGCTTGCCCAGGTGGCCCACCAGCAGCACGGAGCGGAAGCCCGCCCCGGCGGCGTGGTCGATGGCCGCGCCGATGTAGTTGCTGCACGTGCACCAACGGGCCAGGCTGAGGCCCAGCTTCTCCCGGGCGAAGGCCTCGCCATAGTTGCCGGGGGTGACCACGATGTCCCGGGCCCCGGCGGCCCTCTGCTGATCCATCTCCAGGTAGAGGGAGTCCAGCAGGGCGGCCTCGCTCATGGGGCGGACGATGCCGCTGGTGCCCAGGATGGAGATGCCCCCCTCAATGCCCAGCCGTGGGTTGAAGGTGCGCCCCGCCAGGGCCTCCCCCGTGGGGACGGAGATCACCGCCCGCAGCCCGCCGGCGTAGCCCGCCCGGGCCGCGGCGGCCTCCAGCTGCTCTTGGATCATGCGGCGGGGGGTGGAGTTGATGGCCGCCTCCCCCACCGGCTGGTCGAGACCGGGCCGGGTCACCCGGCCCACCCCCTCGCCGCCGTCAATGGCGATCCCCGGCTGGGCGCTCCGCTCCACCCGGGCGCAGATGAGCGCCCCGTCGGTCACGTCGGGATCGTCGCCGCCGTCCTTGCGCACCGCGCAGGCGGCCCAGCCGTCCCCGGCGGCGTGCTCCAGCAGCTCCGCCTCCACCCGCACCCCCGCCGGGGTGTCGATGTGCACGGCGGGCAGCGCCGCCCCCTCCAGCAGCAGGGCGGCGGCCCCGGCGGCGGCGGCGGCGGCGCAGGTGCCGGTGGTGTAGCCGCAGCGCAGCCGCTCCCGCCCCACCGGGATATAGAGCTCCAATTTCCCCATGTGTGTCCCCCTTTCGACGCAAAAAGGCCCTCCTCGCGGCTGAGGAGGGCCCTAATCCCAGGGTACACCGCACCTCTCCACCTCAGAGCTACGCAACTGCCACTCTGCAGCGGGTCTCCTGGCTTGCGCTTCCTCCTCCGGCGCGCCTTCTCAGCCCCGCTGGGCCAATGGCTTGTGCACCTTCGTCCGCGCTTACAGTAGAGGTAAGACTGCGCCGGAGTTCCACCGGCTTCCCCGTTCTGCGGCACCGCCGCAACTGCATGTGCATTGAATTCTCTGCCATTATAGCAGTATGAGGGAAAAAAGTAAAGGCAGGGTTTCAAAATTACCTGCGGGAAACTGCCAGTAAAAAGCGGAGCCCCGCCGTCAGCAGGGAGGCCCCCAGGCCGGTGTAGAACACGGCGATGAAGCCCTCCGGCGCCAGTCCGCTGGCCCGAAGGCCGATGCCGAAGGCCATCATAAATACCATGATCAAAAATGATTTCCCATCAAAAAACTGCCAGAACCACTTCCGCTCCGTGCCGTACCCCCGTATGCGCGCGGTGTGCCGCTGAACCAGCCTTCCGAACACCATGCCCTGAAACAGCCCGAAGACCAGCGCAGAGAGCGCCAGATTCCACAGGGTTACATGTCCGGGGTAAGCCAGCAGCCCGATGCGCAGGATGTTGAAGCCTGCCGCCCCCCACACCAGCCCCGCCAACAAAAGCAATGTTTCTTTTTTTACCATGGTAAGTTCCTCCTCATTATGAACATTGTTCATTTTATGTGCAAAACAGGGCGCGGGTTCCCGCGCCCGTCTCAGCGGTAGAGCAGCCTGCGGAGCACCTGCTCCAGCCCCTCACAGTTGTCCGCGCCCCGGCTCATCTGCCCCAGCAGGCTGTCCAGCACGAAAGCGGCAAGCTGCTCCCGGGAAAAGGAAGCATCAAAGGCGGACGGCCGCACCGCACAGTCCGCCTCCAGCGCCTCCAGCAGCGTCTGGCGGACGCGCCCGAGGGCCTCCTCCATGGTTCGCCGGCCCGCGCTCCGCCCCTCGGGCAGGAAGCCCGCCGCATGTCCCTGGAAAAAGCCCGGGTATTCCCCGGCCCCGCTCTGAATGCGGTGGAACAGCCAGTGGACGTAGGCCGCAAAGCGGTCTCGGGGCGCGTCCCCCTCCGGCGCGGACAGAATCTGCATCCAGATCTCCTCCACTGTTGCGGCCAGCAGCTCCGTCTTGCCGGAAAAATAGTTGTAGACCGAGCCCACGGAGACCCGGGCCTCGGCCGCCACCGCGCGGATGTTCAGCCCGTCCAGCCCCTGCCCCCGGGCGACCGTCCGGCTGGCCGCCAGAAGCGCCTGCCGGGAGGTGACCACGGTATTCATGCGCACACGCCTCCCCCCATTCTGAACCTTGTTCATTTTAACAGATCACGCCCGTTTGTCAACGGTATAAAACTTCATGCGCACAGGGCGCGCCATGAAAAGATGCGGCGGCCCGGCGCCAGGCCGCCCTGCTGTTGCATAAAAAGCGCCCGCCGCAGGCAGAACCTGCGGCGGGCGTACAGATGATGCACAGGGACGGCCGGCGCTTACAGATAGCTCTTGAGCTTCTCCACCATGTCGGTGTGCTCCCAGGGCAGATCCACGTCGGTGCGGCCGAAGTGGCCATAGGCGGCAGTCTGCTCGTAGATGGGGCGGCGGAGATCCAGGTGCTCGATGATCTTGGCCGGGCGCATGTCGAAGCACTCGTTGACGATGGCGGAGAGCTTCTCCTCGTCCAGCACGCCGGTACCGTAGGTGTCCACCAGGACGGAGACGGGGTGGGCCACGCCGATGGCGTAGGCCAGCTCGATCTGGCACTTGCGGCACAGGCCGGCGGCCACCAGGTTCTTGGCGATGTAGCGGGCCATGTAGGCGGCGGAGCGGTCCACCTTGGTGGGGTCCTTGCCGGAGAAGCAGCCGCCGCCGTGGGCCGCGGAGCCGCCGTAGGTGTCCACGATGATCTTGCGTCCGGTCAGGCCGGTGTCGCCCACGGGGCCGCCCACCACAAAGCGGCCGGTGGGGTTGACGTAGAACTTGGTGTCCTTGGTGATGTAATGGGCGGGGATGATGGGCTTGATGATCTCCTCCACCACGGCCTCCCGCAGGTCCTTCAGGGCGATGTCGGGGTCGTGCTGGGTGGACACCACGATGGCGGGGCAGGAGAGCACCTTGCCGTCGTCGCCGTACTCCACGGTGACCTGGCTCTTGCCGTCGGGGCGCAGCCAGGAGAGCTTCCCGCTCTTGCGCACGTCGGTGAGCTGGCGGGCCAGCTTGTGGGCCAGGTCGATGGGGGCGGGCATCAGCACATCCGTCTCGTCGCAGGCGTAGCCGAACATCATGCCCTGGTCGCCGGCGCCGATACGGTCGGCCTCGTCGGTGCCGCCCTCCTGGAGCTCAAAGGACTCGTTGACGCCCATGGCGATGTCGGGGGACTGCTCGTCGATGGCGGTCATCACCGCGCAGGAGCGGTAGTCGAAGCCGTAGGCCGGGTCGGTGTAGCCGATGCGCTCCACGGTGCGGCGGACGATGGAGGGGATGTCGGTGTAGTGCTTGGTGGTGATCTCGCCCATCACGGTGACAATACCGGTGGTGGTGAAGGTCTCACAGGCCACGTGGGCGTTGGGATCGTGGGCCAGAATGTCGTCCAGGACGGCATCGGAGATCTGGTCGCAGACTTTGTCGGGGTGGCCCTCGGTGACGGACTCCGAGGTAAACAGACGCTTTGCCATAATGTAGTTCCTTCCTTTCTCACTCGGGCACGAAAAACGCGCCCCGCCGGATGGCGGAGCGCGTGGTGCTCATCCATCCTCATCTTTCGATTTCCTCGCCGGATTTGGCACCTTGCATTGCAGGTTGCCGGGTTTCATCGGGCCGTTCCCTCCACCGCTCTCGATAAGGCATATTCAATTGACTGTAGCTATTCTATCGACTTTTTTCCCGATATGCAATAGACAAAACAGGGGCTTTGTATAGCGCCGGCGGGGGCGCCGTTGTGCAAGCCGCCGGATTTACACAGGGGACACCGTCCCCCTGCGTGGAGAGGCCGTCACGCCTTCCAGCCGTTGAGGTACTCCTCCTGTTCGGGGGTGAGGGCGTCGATGGACAGGCCCATGGCGGCCAGCTTGACCCGGCCGATGGCGTCGTCGATTTCGGCGGGCACCTGGTAGACCTTCTTCTCCAGGCCGTCCCGGTGCTTGACCAGCCACTCTAGGGCCAGGGCCTGGACGGAGAAGGACATGTCCATAATCTCGGCGGGGTGGCCGTTGCCGGCGGCCAGGTTGACCAGCCGCCCCTCGCCGATGACGTTGAGCACCCGGCCGTCGGGCAGGGTGAAGCCCTCGATGTTGTCCCGGCGCACCTCCCGTTTGACCGCCATGGCCGCCAGGCCCGCCACGTCCACCTCGCAGTCGAAGTGGCCGGCGTTGGTGAGGATAGCGTTGTGCTTCATCACCGCGAAGTGCTTCGGGGTGATGACGTCCTTGCAGCCGGTGACCGTGACGAAGATGTCGCCGTACTTGGCGGCCTCGTCCATGGGCATGACCCGGAAGCCGTTCATGGTGGCGTCCAGGGCCTTGAAGGGGTCCACCTCGGTGACGATGACGCTGGCCCCCATGCCGGCGGCCCGCATGGCCACCCCCTTGCCGCACCAGCCGTACCCGGCCACCACCACGGTCTTGCCCGCCACCACCAGGTTGGCGGTGTGCATGATGGCGTCCCAAACAGACTGGCCGGTGCCGTACTTGTTGTCATAGTAGTGCTTGGCCTTGGCGTCGTTGACGGCCATCATGGGGCAGGGCAGAATGCCCTCCCGCTCCCGGGCCTTAAGGCGCAGGATGCCGGTGGTGGTCTCCTCGCAGCCGCCGATGAGGTGCTCGCCCAGGTCGGCGCACTTGCCGCCCAGCAGGTGGATCAAATCGCCGCCGTCATCCACCACCAGATGGGGCTTGAACTTGAGGGTCTCGATGAGGAGGTTCTCATACTCCTCCCCCATGGCGCCGTGGATGCCGAAGGTCTCCACGCCCATGTCGGCCAGTCCGGCGGCCACGTCGTCCTGGGTGGACAGGGGGTTGGAGCCGGTGAGGCGCACCTCCGCCCCGCCCTTGGCGAGCACATAGCCCAGGTTGGCGGTCTTGGCCTCCAGGTGGACGGACACCGCCACCCGCAGGCCGGCGAAGGGCTGCTCCTGCTCGAAGCGGGCCTCAATGCCGCCCAGGGCGGGCATGAAGTCCCGCACCCAGTTGATCTTCCGGCGGCCGGCCGGGGCCAGGTTCTGATCCTTTACAATACTCATGCTGTTCCTCCTTGCGGGGCGGCCGCCGAGGGGCTGGGTCCGTCCCAGAAATCCAATGTCAGAAGGGGCTTGCTCCTGCGGAACTCCTGCACACGCCGGTGAATGGCCTCCAGCTGCTCCAGGCTGGCCGGCTGCTCCGGTCCGTAGGCCGGGCAGGTAAAAAACCAGCAGAATTTGGCTCCGGTGGCAATGACCCGGTCATAATAGAGTTCGGTGGCCACCCGCTCTGCGTTCTCCGCTGTGCAGCGGCAGGCCACGCCGAAGGGCAGCTTGTACCGCCGCAGCAGGGCCGTGGCCCGTGTGGCGTCGGCGCCGTCCTCGTCCACCTGAATGGCGGGGAACAGGTTGCGCACCCGCAACAGATCCGCGCACAGCTCGCCGGTGATGAACCGGGGCGGCGTGAAAGCGGCGAACACGCAGTCGGTGTGCTTGTTGCACAGGGCGATGGTCTCCTGCTCCCGGGCCAGAGGGTTGCCGCCGCTGAAGATAAAGAGATGGCAGCCCCGCCCCTTCCGGGCCTCAATCTCCTCGTCCAGGCTGTCGAACTCCATATAGGGCCGCACGCCGTAGATGGACGCGCCGCAGCCGCGGCAGCCCATCTCGCAGGGAAAGGAGGGGTCGATGATCACCGCCCAGGGGGCGCGGCCGTTCCCCAGTTCCCCCGCCGCGTTGCGGCTGGGCCAGTCCATCAGCCCGGCGTGAATCACAAAGTTCTCAAAAATCTTTTTCAGTACCCGGCTGTCGATATCGGTATACATGCTCTTGATGAGGCGGTGCCAGTTGTTGCCGGGGTCACTCATGGCCCTGTGAAACAGCTCCCGGTAGGGTGAGGCCAGCCGCTCCCCCGTGTATTTATCCAACCAGTCCATCAGCTTGGGAAGGTTGGCGTCCGGGTCCCGCTCCAGGTAGTCCAGGGCCTTGGAGATGCCGAAGGCCCTGAGTCTGGCCGGCAAGCTCATGAATCTGCACGCTCCTTTCCCACGGACGATTTTTATAATTGTATCATAATGCATCCATCGCCGCAACGCCATAGACAAAACTGCGGTTCCTGTTGGAATTTCAGACACAATGGCAAGAGTGTCTAACAGCCGGCGTTGACAAGCCCCGCAGTTCCGGGATATACTGAACTGATTTCATCTCAGATTTTCTAGGAGTGAGCGCCATGCGCACCGGACTCATCACCTTTCATTTCGCCCACCACTACGGGGCACAGCTCCAGGCACTTGCCACCATGCGGGCTATCCAGTCCCTGGGGCACGACTGCGAGATCATCGACTACCGCCTGCCCCACACCACCCGCACCAACCAGCTTTTCAAAAAGAGCGGCGGCGTGCGCGGCATGGCCTCCGACGCCCACACCGCCCTCCACTACGGGGCGTTCCAGCGCCGCTTCCGGCGCTTCGAGGCCTTTGTGGCCGAGGAGATGGCCCTCTCCCCCCGGCGGTACACCGCCTTTGAGCAGCTCCGGGCCGACCCGCCCGCTTACGACGTGTATGTGGCGGGCAGCGACCAGATCTGGAACCCCTATATCTTCCAGGACAAGCAGTTTGACCCCTCCTTCCTGCTGGGCTTCGTCCGGGAGGGCCGCCGCATCGCCTACGCCCCCAGCCTGGGCGTGCCTGAGCTGCCGGAGGACAAGGCCGAGGAGCTGCGCCGTTTTCTGACTCCCTTCTCCGCCCTGTCCGTGCGGGAAAAGCGGGGGCAGGTTCTGCTGCGGGAGGCTGCCGGGCGGGACGCCCGGGTGGTGCTGGACCCCACCCTCCTCCTCACCGGCGAGGACTGGGGAGAGCTGGCTGCGGCCCCCAAACGGCAGGGGCCCTATATCCTGTGCTACTTTGTCTCCGACCCCGGCGAGGCGGCCCCCTACGCTTTGGCCCTGTCGGCGCGCACCGGTTGGCCCATCGTGCAGCTCGCGGGGGCCCGGCGGAAGATCGACGGGGCGGCCGAGCTGGTCTTTGACGCCGGCCCCCGGGAGTTTTTGGGCCTGTTCCGGCACGCCTCCGCCGTGGTGACCAACTCCTTCCACGGGGCGGCCTTCTCCCTCCAGTTTCAGAAGGACTTCTTCACCTCCATGTCCCCCAGGGAGCGGGCGGAGCCCACCTTCTCCCGCATCTACAGCCTGCTCTCCCGGCTGGGCTGTGCCGACCGCATCCTGGGCCTGGACACCACCGCCCCGGTGGACGCCCCCATAGACTACGGCGCGGTGTACGAGAAGCTGGCGGCCGCCCGGGCCGACTCCCTGTCCTATCTGGGGGCCGCCATCGAGGGCGCCCCCCTGCCCGCGGAGGAGCCGGAGCCCCAGGCCGCCCCCCGTCCGGTGCTGTGCAGGGCGGAGGACTGCACCGGCTGCACCGCCTGCGTGTCGGTTTGTCCGGTGAACGCCATTGCCATGGAGCCCGACCATGAAGGCTTCCTGCGGCCCGTCATTGGGGAGCGGTGCATCCTGTGCCGCAGGTGCGAGCATACCTGCCCCATCCTCCACCCCCCGGTGCCCGGCCCCGCCCCGGCGGCGGCCCACGCGGTCTGGAACCGCGACGAGGCCGAGCGGACAGCCAGCTCCTCGGGCGGCTTCTTCTCCCTGCTGGCCCGCCATGTGCTGGAGCAAGGGGGCGCGGTGTTCGGCGCGGCGCTGGACGAGGGCATGACCACCCGCCACGTGTGCGCCCGCACGGTGGAAGAGCTGGCCCCCATGCGGGGCTCCAAGTACGTCCAGAGCGACCTGGGCGGCAGCTTTTCCCAGGTCAAGGCGCTGCTGGAGGAGGGGACGGCGGTGCTCTTCTCCGGCGTGCCCTGCCAGGTGGACGGGCTCAAGCGCTATCTGGGGAAGGACTACCCCAACCTGCTCACCTGTGATCTGGTGTGCCACGGGGTGCCCTCCCCGGCGGTCTTCCGGGCTTACCTGGACGGCCTGGAGGCCGCCCGTGGCTCCAGGGCGGAGTCGGTGCGCTTCAAGGACAAGTCCCATGGCTGGGCCCACCCCTGGTTTACCGTTCAGTTTGCCGATGGGAGCGTCTATACCGAGGACTTCAACCGTACCGGCTACGGCCGGGGCTTCGGGATGCAGCTCTTCCTGCGCCCCGCCTGCGCCCGGTGCCGGTACACCTCCACCAGCCGCCCCGCCGACTTCACCCTGGCCGACTACTGGGGCCTGGACGAGAAGCTGGCCCTGCCGGTAGAGCGGGACAAGGGCGTCTCCATGGTGCTGGTGAACTCCGCCCGGGGGCAGGCTGTGTTCGATGCCCTCTCCCCCCGGTTCGGCCAGGTGGAGCGCCCCCTGGCCGAGGCGGTGGCGGGCAACCCCCGGCTGGCCTCCCCCCTAAAGGCCAACCCCCGCCGGGCCGCCTTCTTTGCCGCCTTCGCGGCCCTGCCCTTCGCCGAGGTGGAAAAGCGCTTTCTGGCCCTCCCCTCCCTGCCCTACCGGGCGGCGGCCAAGGTGCTCACCCCGGCCATGAAGGAAAAAATCCGCAAGCTGCTGAAATAACGGCGGCGAAATGTTTACAATTTATTCGGGAATTTTTCCCGGCCGTCTGGTACACTACTTTGTACGTCACAACGGGGCGGGCATTCCGCCCAACGGGAGGTAACTTCACTTGAGTGCAATTCAACGCTGGCTGGACCGGTTCTGCTACAAGCACCCCCGGTTCGGCATACCCAACCTGATGTTGGTCATTGTGGTCGGCAATGTACTTGTCTGGCTGATGGATCAGTTCAGCTACGGCGTGTCCCTGTCCGCCCTGCTCGCCTTCTCGCCGTACTACATTCTGCACGGACAGATCTGGCGCATCATCACCTTTGTCTTTGTCCCGCTGGACAGCAACCTCTTCTTCCTGGCCGTCTCTCTTTACTTTTACTATATGATCGGCTCAGTGCTGGAGCGGGAGTGGGGTACCGCTAAGTTCAATGTGTTCTATGGCTTGGGTATCCTGCTCAACGTGGTGGTCGGTTTCCTGCTCTATGCGGTCACCGCCCCTCTCTATCCCTCCCATCTGCTCCCGCTTCTCACCACCGCCAGCATGACCTACGTGAACCTCTCCCTGTTCTTTGCCTTCGCCACCCTGTATCCAAACATGCAGGTGCTTCTTTTCTTCATCATCCCCATCAAGATCAAGTGGCTGGCGTGGATCGACGCCGCCCTGTTCGGCTGGAGCGTCCTCAGCAGCCTCTTTGGCGTCTTTACCTCCGGCCTGGCCGCCCTCCCCGGCGTCATCATCCCCCTGGTTGCCATTCTGAACTACTTTATCTTCTTCTGGGACAATTTCCTCCAGCTCTTCGGCCGGGTCAAATACCAGACCTCCCGCCAGACCGTCAACTTCAAGAAGGCCACCAAGCAGGCCCAGCAGCAGAAGGGCTATATCCACAAGTGCGCCGTCTGCGGCAAGACCGACACCGACTACCCCAACGAGGAATTTCGTTACTGCTCCAAGTGCAACGGCTATTACTGCTACTGTTCGGAGCACATCCACAACCACGTTCACATACAATAAAAAAGCAGCGCGGCGGACGGCCTTCAGGCCGTCCGCCGCGTTTTTGTAACCGGGCTGCGGTGGTTTCCCACCCCATATTCTGTTATAATTGATTGAATAGATACTATTTGTTATTAAAAAAGGAGGTCTCATATGAATCGGCTCATAGCCTGCACCCTGGCCCTGCTGGTGGTGCTGCTCACACCGGCCTCCGCCAACTCGGCCCCTACCCGTCTGGGCGGTACGGGCGGTTCCGCCCTGACGGCGGACGAGGGCTGCCCTGTCACTGTCACCGCCGAGCAGCTCACCTTTGATGTCAGCGGAGCGGGAGACTCAAATGGCCTGACCGCCCATGTGAAAGCCGTCTATCAGATGGAGAATCCCACAGAAAATCCCCTTTCCGTCCAGATGAGCTTTTACCTGGAAGAGCACCGGGGACATATGGACTCTCTGGTGGATGTGGACAGTGCCGTGTCCTCCATCACTGCCGACGGCCAGAGTCTCCCCTTCACCATCCAAGAGGTAGAGACAGAGGACGCGGCTGTTGACCGCTTTGCCCTGACCTATACGGTGGAGTTTCCCGCCTGGGGAACCCGTGAGGTGGCAGTAGCCTATCTCAGCAGCAGCTACGGTCTTCGGGAGGGCACCACCTACTGGACGCAGGAATTCACCTACCTGCTCTCCCCCGCCAGGCACTGGGCGGAGTTTGGCTCTCTGGACATCATAATTCGCACCCCGGAGCCTGTACCTTACATCGTCCGCTCCTCCCTCCCCCTTCGTGAGGCGGAAGAGCGGTGCTACACCGCCCACTTCGGCGGCCTGCCCGACGGGGAGCTCACCTTCACCCTCTATCCACGCCTCTCCATCACCCTGGCCGACCGGCTTCACGCCGTATTGACCTCCTATCAGTTCACCTTCGCGTTTTTCCTTCTCATTCTGCCTCTGACTCTCCTGGCACTTCCGGCCCTCTTGATCTTCCTGCTTCAGCGCCGGAGCCGTCGTCAGCCCTGACGCTCCTTCACCACCGGGCTGCGAGTCCACTCCAGCCCGCAGGGCCGGGCTGTGGGGAAGCACAGGCCGAACAGATCTGTGCGGCGGGCCTCCGCCTCAAAGAGGGCGCGGGCGTCCCCATCCAGAGCCCTGGCCTGGGCGGGCTTGACCACCACCGGAAGGGCACAGGTCTCTTTCATGCGGCGCAGCAGCTCCCGCCCCCGGCCGCTGAGGCCCAGCACCCGTACATAGGGCGCCACCGGGGGCCGCTCCGCCGCCCGCAACCCCAGGAAGGCGGCCAGGGCCAGCCGCCGCAGCCGGGCGTGAGGGTAGCGCTTGGTCTTGGCCCGGGCATAAAAGTCCTCCAGGCTGTCCGCCATCCGGGCGGAACGCGCCAGCCGGGCGGGCAGGCCCTCCGCCACCCCGCCGTCGGGGAGGGCGGCCCAGTCCGCCTCGTCCATCATGCGCAGACGGGCCAGCACCGCCCGGTCGATGTGCGCCATGGACGCCGTCTCCCCGCTCCAGGGGGCGGGGAGATAGGGGTCCGCCTCCGCCGCCCGTCCGGCCCGGAGGAGGGCCCGCAGCTCCGAGGCGGAGGCGAAGCCCCCGGCCGCCGGGCCGTCGTGGGCCGCCCCCCGCCGGGGGATGGTCAGGGCTTCCATGCCAGGGGGCAAGGCCCGCAGATACTCCACCCCCAGGTTGTCGTTTGGGCTGGCCAGGCAGTCCACTCCCACCGCCGCCTGCCGGGCCGCCGGGAAGGACAGCCCACGGGCCAGCCCGGCCCGCAGCCGCTCCGGGTAGTCCGGACCATCCAGAGCCGCCGCCGCCGCCCGCAGGGGCGCCAGTTCCCCCGTCTCACTGCCGAAGGAGAGCACGTCCACCACCCCCGTGGCGGCCAGCAGGCCCACCGCCCCCCGGGCGAAAGCCTCCGCCGAGGCCATGGCCCAGGGGGTGGGCAGCTCCAGCACCAGATCCGCCCCGCCGGAGAGGGCCAGGGCCGCCCGGCTCCATTTGTCCGTGAGGGCGCACTCCCCCCGCTGGACCCAGTGGCCGCTCATGACGCATATCACCGCCGTGTCCGCCCCCAAGGTCTGCCGCGTCCAGGCGATGTGCCAGGCGTGTCCCCGGTGGAAGGGGTTGTATTCTGCGACGATTCCGGCTGTGGCCATGGGCTGAACCTCCAAACGCAAGAGTAAAATTTTTCTCTCTTTCAAGCAAAATATGGGTTGTCCTTTGGGAAAAAAGGGGCTAAAATAAATATGTATGTGCTCTTATTCTACTACGGGAATATCCGGCTCACAAGCCATAGTTTAACGTAAGGAGAGAAGATTTCATGAAAGTTCTGGTCATCAACGCAGGCAGCTCCTCCCTCAAGTATCAGCTCATGGACCCCGCCACCCGTGAGGTGTTCGCCAAGGGGCTGTGCGAGCGCATCGGCATCGACGGCCGCCTGACTCACAAGGTGCCCGCCAAGGACGCCAAGTATGAGTTCGAGATCCCCATGCCCACCCACTCCGAGGCCATTCAGGCTGTGCTGGACGCCCTGCTGGACGCCGGGCACGGCGTGATCAAGAGCGCCTCTGAGATCGACGCGGTGGGCCACCGCGTGGTCCACGGCGGCGAGAAGTTCGCCTCCTCCGTGCGCATTACCGACGAGGTTATGGCCGCTCTGGAAGAGTGCATCCCCCTGGCCCCCCTCCACAATCCCGCCAACATCACCGGCATCAAGGCCTGCGAGAAGGTCATGCCCGGTGTGCCCATGGTGGGTGTGTTCGACACCGCTTTCCACCAGACCATGCCCGCCAAGAGCTATATCTACGCCCTGCCCTATGAGTTCTATGAGCAGGACAAGGTCCGCCGCTACGGCTTCCACGGCACCTCCCACCGCTATGTCTCCGCCCGCGCTGCCGCCATGCTGGGCAAGCCCATTGAGGAGCTGAAAATCATCACCTGCCACCTGGGCAACGGCTCCTCCGTGGCCGCCGTGGATGGCGGCAAGAGCGTGGACACCTCCATGGGCTTCACCCCCCTGGCCGGCGTTCCCATGGGCACCCGCGCCGGTGATCTGGACGCCGGTATCCTGGAGTACCTGATGGGCAAGCATGGCTACGACATGAAGGAAATGATGACCATCCTCAACAAGAAGTCCGGCGTGCTGGGCATCTCCGGCGTGTCTTCCGACTTCCGCGACCTGGAGAACGCCGCCAAGGAGGGCAACCAGCGGGCTGAGCTGGCCCTGGAGGCCTTCCAGTACAGTGTTAAGAAGCTGGTGGGCGCTTATGCCGCCGCCATGGGCGGGGTGGACGCCATCGTGTTTACCGCCGGTGTGGGTGAGAACGACGCCGCTACCCGCATGGCCGTGGCCTCCGGCCTGGAGTTCATGGGAGTAAAGATGGATGCCGAGGCCAACAACGTCCGCGGCAAGGAGACCGTCATCTCCTCCGCCGACTCCAAGGTGAAGGTGCTGCTCATCCCCACCGATGAGGAGCTCATGATCGCCATGGACACTGCCGAGATCGTTGGCAAGTAAGACCTGACAACAGCGCCTCCCGGAGCTGGTACCAGCTCCGGGAGGCGTTTTTTATCTTCTCACGCCTGCGGCGTGTTGTTGTTTGTCTGCCCCCACAGCCGGGGAGCAGTATGCAGGGAAGCCGGTGATTCGAACGCGCCCTGGATAGCATTTCTCCTCCCGCGCATTCCCGGTCTATCGCCTTGCCTGTCTGGTACCTTGGCTGTAAAAATAAGATACCACCCTTTTCCCATTCAGAGTTGGATAAAGTATAACAGGCCTGTGAACGTTTTGTGAAATCTCCGCCCTCCGGCGCTCTTCCATTTATACCCTTATCCCAAATGACAAATATTTAACAATAAGGTTGTGGAAACTGACGATATCAGTATTTTGACCTCTCTTCTTTATGGAACACTCCGCCAAAATTCCCCCACCTCTTTTTGCTATATTGCACAAATTTGCGCACTTACCACACTGTTTCTACTTACTTTTTGGTTATTTGCTTACCGAATTGTGGGGATTGAAAGATAGCCTGCAAACCGTTAAATTAGAGTCCGCAAAGGATGCCGGGCTGTGTTCCGGCAAAATCTATCACAGAGAGAAGAGGGAAACGTATGGCAAAACCAACCAAGGATAACCGTAAGTCCGTAGTCGACTTCGGCGTGGGCTGGGTCGTCATCATCTACTGCCTGCTGATGTTCTTCCTGTACGTCGGCATGTGCAACGACGGCGCCAACATCACCGCCCCCAATGTGGCCTACCGCCTGGGACTGGAGCAGGGCGACATCATGAACATGAACTCCCTGGCCGGTCTGGTGGGTGTCGTGTTCTTCATCATTGCCGGCCAGGTCAACCGGAAGATCGGCGCGCGCATGACCTCCGGTATCTGCTGCATCATCTCCGGCATCGCTTACATCCTGGCCTGCAACGCCCCCAGCATCGTTATCTACACCGTCTGCATGTGCTTCGTGTACGGCGGCATCATGTCCGCCGGCTATGTGGCGGGCGGCACCCTGGTGGCCTCCTGGTTCCCCAAAAAGAAGGGCGTGGTTATGGGCTATACCACCATGGGCCACAACTTCGCCTCCGCTTTCTATGTGCAGCTGGTAGCCATTCTGATCGCCCCTACCGTGGCGGGCACCACCAATATCGGCGAGAACTTTTCCACCGGCATCGTACCCATCGGCATCGCCGCCATTGTTCTGGGCATCCTGGGTATGATCTTCATCCGCAACGAGCCCTGGGAGCGTGGCATCAACCCCGACAACGTCTCCGACGAGATCTACCAGAAGGAGTATGACACCAAGGACGCCGTCGAGGGGGACGGCGGGTGGACCACCGGCAAACTGCTGGCCACCAAGGAGCTCTGGCTGGCGGCCATTACCACCGGCTTTTTCCAGATCTGCTCTGTGGGCGTCATGAGCCAGTTGGTTATCCGCAACACTCAGCTCGGCTTCTCTCAGCAGGCCGCTATGAACGTCATGACCATTCTGGCCCTGGGCGGCGTGGTTGGCTCCTGGCTGGTTGGCGTCATTGACGACGCTATCGGCACCAAGAAGACCATGGTCATGTTCGGTATCTGGTATGCTATCGCCCTGCTGCTCAACTTCACCGCTGTGGATTCCGTGACCCCGCTGGTCTACGTGTCCCTGTTCATGATTGCCATGGGCATCGGCGGCTCCGCCAACTTCACCACCTCCCTGCCCACCTCCATCTTTGGCCGCCAGGGTTTCGACAAGGTGAACAGTGTCATCTTCCCCATCCAGGGTGCAGTCACTGCCCTGTGCTTCCTGGTCAACGGCGTGGTGCAGAAGATTACCGGCGGCCAGATCCGCATGGCCTACCTGGTGTTCGCCGGCGTGGCCCTGGTGAACGTGCTCCTGGTGCTGATGGTCAACGAGCACAAGTACAACCGCGACTGGATGGCGGCCCACAAGAAGTAAGCTGCACCGCTTCTGAGCCTCTCCAAAAAAAGCTGTCCCCGCAGCCGCGGGGGCAGCTTTTTTCGTTGCGCCCCATGCCCCATTCTGCTATACTGATCTTATCTGAGTGAAACGAGGTGGCGGCATGGCGGAAGAAAATGGCCTGGTGCAGATCTATTATGGAGACGGCAAGGGTAAGACCACAGCGGCCTTCGGACTGGCCTTCCGGTGTGCGGGCTGGGGGCGGCGGGTGGTGATCGCCCAGTTCCTCAAAAGCAGCCCCTGCGGGGAGCTGACGGCGGCGGAGCGGTTTCCCACCCTCACCGTCCTGCGCAGCAAGGGCATCCACAAGTTCACCTTCCAGATGAACGACGAGGAGAAGGCCGTGGTGGCCCGGAACTGCCGGAAGCTGTTCCAGGAGGCCGTTGCCCTGGCCCGGGCGGAGGATGCCCGCCTGCTGGTGCTGGACGAAGTGATCGACGCCCTCCGGGGCTTCCTGCCCCAGGAGGAACTCTGCGCCTTTCTGGACGAGCGGCCCGCGGGCCTGGAGGTTGTGCTCACCGGCCACAGCCTGCCGGAGGCGCTGGAGCGCCGGGCAGACTACATCACCCACATGGTCAAAGAGAAGCACCCCTACGACCGGGGCGTAACCGCCCGCAGGGAAATCGAATTTTAACCCGGCAGCCCCCGGAGTGAACTCCGGGGGCTGCTTTTTATTACGCGCAGAAGCGGTGCTTGCCGATGGTCTTGATGAGGGGGCGGCTCCAGATCCACGCGCTGGTGGCCGTGTCCGGGTTAAAATAGTAGATGGCTCCGCCGCTGGGATCGGCTCCGTTGAGCGCATCTTGGGCCGCCCGGTAGGCCGAGTCGGCCACCGGCTCGTTAAACTGCCCGTCCACCATGCAGGTAAAGGCCCCCGGCTGGTACACCACCCCTGCAATGGTGTTGGGGAAGGAGGGGTGCTCTACCCGGTTGAGGATCACCGCCCCCACCGCCACCTGGCCGCTGTAGGGCTCGCCCCGGGCCTCGGCAGAGATCACCCTGGCCAGCAGCGCCGCGCTGTTCTGCTGGCTGCTGCTCCCCCCGCCGCCGGAGGACATGCCCAGCGCCTTGAGGGTGGCCGGCCCGGCGATGCCATCGGCGGTCAGGCCGTTCTTCCGCTGAAAGTATTTGACCGCCTGGGCCGTCTGACTGCCGTAGATGCCATCCACCGCGCCGTCATAGTAGCCCCAATTTTTCAGCTTGGTCTGGATGATCCGCACCTGCTCACCGCTGGAGCCCTGCCGGTAGGTGGCCGCCTCGGCCTGCTGGGCCAGGGAGATCACCGCAATATTCACCACAAACAAAAGGGCCAGCGCCCACGCCAGCCGCCGCTTCTGCGTCATGCCTTCGCCTCCATTCCTGGCAATAGTGTACGGCGGCAAACGGGCGGATATGAGCGGCAATTCTTTCCGGCCGCCGGAATAGGTATTCTAAAAAGCGGCCATACTGGAAGAAAACAGGAAAGGATGTGTCCCGGTTGGTGAAAGGTGTGTCCAGGCAGGTCATCGTGGTCAAAGCGCCTGACCCCCGCTTTTTTGAGCAGGCGATTTTTATTTTGAAGGAGGACGCCTTCGGCAGAGGCGTGACGGCGGACGATGTGCTTCAGGAAGCCCGCCGGGTGGCTGACGGGTATATCCGCCGCAACTCCCGCTGGAGCCGCCTGTGGCGGCATATCCCCGCCCCCGCCTACGTGGCCGCCGGCGCCCTGGGGGCTACGGTATGCTGGTGCGTGGCCCTGGTGCTGTAGAAACAGGCCGCCCCGGAGCCATTTGCTCCGGGGCGGTTCCGTTTGATTTTTGTGCTGGTCAGCGGGCGATGATGACGCGGATGCGCCCGCCGGCGCTCTCGTCCTTGTCGTACCAGCCGGTGAGGGAGTAGTTCCCTCCGCTGATGCGGGCCAGGCTGGAGAGCTGATACTCCCCGCCCTCATAGACGTACACCGCCACATTGTCTGAGAGAGTGTACTTCTGGTTGTTGGTGCCCACGGCGGTGCTGCCGCTGACGCTGTCCAGCTTGCGCTCGGACAGGTTATACAGCCGCTCGACGGCGTTGGGGCCCTCCATTTTGATCTGGCAGGGACCTACCTTCAGATTGTAGATGGCGTTGGTAGAGCCAAAGGTGAGCTTCTGGCCGCCCACGTCGTAGGTATAGGAGGAGGAAATGCCCATCATGGTGCCCAGATCCAATTCCTCCACGCTGGTAATGACGCCGTACTGGTGAAGGTCGCCGGTGACGTCGTTGAGGATCAGATGGCTGATCTCCCCCTGGGCGTTGAGGGCATAGAAGCGGACCATATTGCCGTCAAACTTCACGCCCTTCAGGCGGTCGGGATAGATGCGGATGGGAGTACAGCTCTCATAGGTGTCCAGAATCTGCACGTCGTCAGCCAGGGGGTAGGTGCCCAGCTTAGTGCCGTCGTTGCTCATCTTGCCGGTCAGGGTGGAGGTGGTCAGGCGCTTGACCTCGATGGTGTCGCCGTCGGTATTCACCCGCACCAGATCGCCCTCGTCCAGGCTCTTATTGTCGGTCTGATAGCGGTAGGAGCCGCCGTCGGTACCGGCTACGGTGACGGTGCGGGCGTTGTAGGTGCCGCCCTTTCCGTCGTCGTAAGAGGTGCTCTCCACCTTGGTGACGACGCCGTAGATGAGGTTGTCGGCCGCTACGGCCTCGCCCACTGCCGCCACGCCGCCGCTGCGGCCCAGCAGCAGGGTCACGCTGTCGCCAATCTGGTAGCCGCCCAGGTCGGAGAGGGCATAGGCGGCGGAGGTGGTCTCAATGGTGTAGCTCTTGCCCGCCACGGTGACGGAGGTGGGGCTAGTGACCGAGGGAGAAGCCGCCTCATAGGTGCCGGTGATCTTGTCGGAGTAGGCCCACAGGGTATGCATGGACTCCGACCAGTACACCACGTCCTGATTCTGCACCGCGGCCAGGCTGCTCTTGGCGCCGTTGCGGTAGACCGTGGCGCTGCCGGCGTCGAAGGGCACGCTGGACTGCCAGCCAGCGGCGGCCACCACGGGGCCCTCCATGGCGGAGTTGATGAGGGCCACCCGGTCCAGCTCCCCGGCGGCATTCACCAGGCTGAGGGTGGGCTCCAGCACGTTCAGGTAGTACACGCCCTCCTTGTTTTTGGTGATCATCAGGTTGTAGAACAGGTACAGGGCGTCCCGGCGGGTCATGGCGCTGTCCTGTCCGGCGGTGACGCCCTCGTTGAGCTTGAGGGCCCGGTACTGGGCCATCTGGCCGGAGGGCCAGACGCCGGTGAAGTCACTGTCCTGGTAGCCCAGCAGGCGCAGGACGATGGTCACGCCCTCGGCCAGCGTAATGGAACGGCCGGGGTTGAAGTTGCCGTGCAGATCGCCCTGCACCAGCCCCAGATCCACCGCCGCCTTGATATAGGGAGCGGCCCAGTGGCTCTGAGGCACGTCGGGGTAGGGCTTGACGGACACCGTGTCGCCTACGGCGTCCCGGCTGGTGGAGGCGGCCACCGCCAGCTTGGTGAACTCGGCCCTGGTAACGGTGGCGCCCAGGTTCAGGTTACCACTCTCGTTGCCCACCATAATGTCCAGGGCGGCCAGCACCTGGGCGGCCTCCTCCTCGGCCGGCGCGGCGGCCAAGGCCGCCGGAGCCAGCCCCAGCACCAGCACCACGGCCACCAGCACGATGATGCCGACGGCCTTCTTCACCCACATGCCGGGGCTGTAAAAACTGCGGTGATACCGCTTGACCTTTTTATACTTTGCCATGATCGTCCCTTTCTCCTGCACTCCTCACAGGATCACCGAGTGGCCCGTAAAACCATAGATAGCCAGCGCCAGCACGCCGATGTAGACGAGCGTGATAGGCAGGCCCCGGAACGCCTC
>OGJD01000812.1_pt1 | contig 22871 bp, 18 predicted proteins | sample 1571971 | NCBI WGS metagenome assembly OGJD01 (sample SAMEA2582117, study PRJEB24529) | metagenome | biome: Human gut stool | place: China | collected 2011
GCTTATCATCCAGCATCCGCTCCACCAGCACTTCAATCTTGCCGCCGCTGGCCTTGCGGCCGAACAGACGCGCCGGGATCACCCGGGTGTTGTTAAACACCAGCAGATCGCCTGGATTAAGCTTATCGAGAATGTCGGTGAAGGTGCCATGCGTCAGCGCGCCCGTCGGCCCGTCCAGGGAGAGCAAGCGACAGCTACTGCGCTCAGGCATCGGATAGTGGGCGATCAGAGATTCGGGTAGTTCAAAAGCAAAATCGGTAACGCGCATGACGGTAACTCAGACTGAATAAAGAGGCGGGTAGTCTAGTGCCGGGGCGGTCTGGCTGCAACCTTTACCCCTCCGGATGAATGACATAATCTATATTCCAAATCATTCCGAATGCCGCCATGCGGCAACCGAATGCCTTACCGGTGGCAAAGGTGCCGCGCGCGGCCAGACAGCATGCCATTCGGCCACCGAGGCGCCGTTCAGCGCAACATCGGTGTTTCCACCTGCCCGCTCGTATTTAAAGGATGTCGTTTTATGAATTTTCTCGCCCACCTGCACCTGGCCCATCTCGCCGACAGTTCGTTGCCCGGCAACCTGATGGCCGACTTCGTGCGCGGCAACCCGCAGGGCGACTATCCGGCGGAGATCATCGACGGCATCTTTATGCATCGGCGGATTGACGTGATGACTGACAACCTGGCGGAAGTCAAAGAGGCGCGGGAGTGGTTTCGCCCGCAGACCCGCCGCGTCGCCCCCATCACCCTCGACGTCATGTGGGATCATTTCCTGTCCCAGCACTGGGCGCAGCTCTCCCCTGACCTGCCGCTGGACGAGTTCGTACGCTACGCCGAGCGGCAGATCGTCCCCATCCTGCCCGACTCGCCGCCCCGCTTCGTCAATCTCAATCAATATCTGTGGTCGGAGCGCTGGCTGGAGCGCTATCGGGAAATGGATTTTATTCAGCGCGTGCTGAACGGCATGGCCAGCCGCCGTCCACGTCTCGAGGCGCTACGCGACTCCTGGCAGGATCTGGATACCCATTACGACCGTCTGGAGACGCAGTTCTGGCGCTTTTATCCGCAGATGATGCGCCTGGCAGAAAACAAACAGCTGTAATAGCCACGTCATTGATAGGTAAAAGCTGGCTGAACGATTGTTAGCGCCTCTTTGTGTTATTGCCGGGCAGGCTCTATACTTGCCCGCGTTGCGTTCCAAATAACCTTAGTAATTACAGGAGAATCAAATGGTTCTGGTCACTCGTCAAGCGCCGGATTTTACTGCAGCCGCTGTGCTGGGTAATGGTGAGATCGTTGAGAAATTCAATTTCAAACAGCACACCAACGGTAAACCTACCGTTCTGTTCTTCTGGCCGATGGACTTCACCTTCGTGTGCCCGTCTGAGCTGATCGCGTTCGACAAACGTTACGAAGAATTCCAGAAACGCGGCGTGGAAGTGGTTGGCGTTTCCTTCGACTCCGAGTTCGTGCACAACGCATGGCGTAACACCCCGGTAGACCAGGGCGGTATCGGCCCGGTTAAATACGCGATGGTTGCTGACATCAAACGTGAAATCCAGAAAGCTTACGGTATTGAGCATCCGGACGAAGGCGTAGCGCTGCGCGGCTCCTTCCTGATCGACGCCAACGGCATCGTTCGTCATCAGGTGGTTAACGACCTGCCGCTGGGCCGTAACATCGACGAAATGCTGCGTATGGTTGACGCCCTGCAGTTCCACGAAGAGCACGGCGAAGTCTGCCCGGCGCAGTGGGAAAAAGGAAAAGAAGGTATGGCCGCCTCTCCGGAAGGCGTTGCAAAATACCTGACCGAAAACGTTTCCAGCCTGTAATCGGCACGCGTTTTAATAAAAGGCTCGCTCAGGCGGGCCTTTTTTGTTAGCGGCGTCAAAATTTAAGAAAATGACCCGCCGATATTTGTGACCAGCGATACACTTCTGGCGAAAAAATTCGCTCTACCTCTCACTTTTTCTCTGCCAAATTTCAGCGTCAAAATACAAAGCCTTCATAACAGACTGAAAAACATATAAATTATTTATATCGTTTTCTGCCAGTACTTTGCCGTCGATGTGATCCCCATCAATATTTAAAACCGCGGATGTGATCTCATCCATCATTTTCATCAATGTATTTGGTCATGATTTAACTCAGGAACAGGAATACGTTCAGGAGCTGAGGATGGAAATTATTTTTGACCCGTCGTTAATCGCCCTTAAGCAGAATATTTCCCGTGCGGAAGAGGCCATCGAACTGGCGGGTTCATTACTTGCCAGGCGCCAGATTTGCAGCGCCGAATATGTCAACGAGATGCTGACGGTATATGAAGATTTTGGCGCCGCCATCGTGATAGATGACGGGATTGCCATGCCGCATGCCCGGCCGGAAAAAGGGGCATTACAGACCGGGTTCTCACTTGTCACCACCGCCACGCCAATCTCCTTCGGCCACGATGAGTTCGATCCGGTTTCCGTGGTCATCGCGATCGCCGGCGCCGATGCTGACAGTCATATCAAAATGATCCAACTGATAGCCTCGCTGATCGAGTCAGATATTGTGACCTTTCTTCAGCAGGAAAATGACGTTAATTCAGTCTTACATTTCATTCAAAAACAAATGGAGTAGTCATTATGTTAGTTATCAGAACGGTTTGTGGTAACGGTATTGGCAGCTCATTGATGGCTGCGAATAATGTGAAAAAGATCTGTGACGAATTAGGCATCAAAGCGGACGTCGCCTCGGTCGATTTTGCTAACGCCGTCGGGGAAAAAGCCGACCTTTACGTCACGATCAAAGAACTGGCAAATCAATTTCCGGCCCACTGTCATGTCGCCATCATTCGCAGCTACGTCCATAAAGCGAAGATCGCCGAGGATATTACCGACGCGCTGATGAAAATTGCTGCGACTCACTCTTAATCAGCATAGAGGGAACGACCATGCAGGCTATTCTTAGTTTCTTAACGGAAATATTCAGTCAACCCGCCTTTTTAATGGGGCTTATCGCCTTCGTTGGTTTAGTGGCGCTGCGCTCCCCTGGCAATAAACTGCTTACCGGCACATTAAAGCCGATTTTAGGCTATTTGATGTTGAGCGCTGGGGCAGGCGTTATCGTTGCCAATCTCAATCCGCTGGGCGGTATTATCGAGGCCGGATTTAATATCCGCGGCGTTATTCCGAACAATGAAGCCATTGTCTCCGTCGCCCAGAAAATGCTGGGCGTGGAAACCATGAGTATTTTGCTGTTAGGCTTTATTTTCAACCTGATTATCGCCCGCTGTACCAAGTATAAATATATCTTTCTGACCGGCCATCATTCGTTCTTTCTCGCCTGCCTGTTCTCCGCCGTTCTGCAGGCGGCGGAGTTCCAGGGCTGGATGTTGATCCTGATCGGTGGATTCCTGTTGGGCTCATGGTCGGCCATCTCCCCGGCCATCGGTCAGCGTTACACCAGGCAGGTAACCGAAGACGGCGGGATCGCCATGGGCCATTTCGGCTCTCTCGGCTACTACCTCTCGGCATGGATCGCCAGCCGGACCGGCAATCCGGCAAATTCCTTCGCCGATACCGAAATTTCAGAAAAGTGGGGCTTTCTGCGCGATACCACGGTCACCACCGGTATCGTGATGTTTGTTATCTACTTTGTCTGCAGCGCTGTCGCCGGGTCGGCGTACCTGAGCACCATCACCGACCAAAACATGCTGATCTTCTCGGTGCTGACCGGTCTGCAGTTCGCCGTTGGCGTAGCCATTGTCTATAACGGCGTGCGGCTGATCCTCGGCGATCTGGTGCCGGCGTTCCAGGGCATCAGCCAGAAGCTGATCCCGGACTCCATCCCGGCCGTTGACTGCGCGGTGTTCTTCACCTTTAGCCCCACCGCGGTGGTGGTGGGATTCATCAGCTCCTTTGTGGGCGGGCTGGTCGGGATGCTCTTGCTCGGCGGGCTGGGCATGGCGCTGATTATTCCCGGCATGGTGCCGCACTTCTTCTGCGGCGGCACGTCCGGCGTCTTCGCCGACAAACTGGGCGGTAAGCGCGGATGTATCATCGCCTCCTTTATCGGCGGGATCTTCCTCGCCTTCCTGCCGGCGATGCTGCTGCCGGCGCTCGGCAACCTCGGGTTTGAAAACAGCACCTTCGCCGATTTCGACTTCGCGGTATGGGGCATCATTATCGGGAATGCGTTCACCCAGTTTGGTCAGATCACTATCTATCTGATTTGTCTGGCGCTGCTCGTCGCGCTGCTGGCGCCTTTCTGCTTCCGTCACGTCCAGGTGGTGGGCAACACGCTCAGCTATGAGGAGCTGACGGCGAAGCAGAAAAATGAATAAGCGAGGTCATTTTTCCCGGCGGGAGGGCCACGCTTTCCGCCGCTGACAAATAATCAGGAGTGGTTATGGCTATTTTGTCCATTGGATTTGCTTGTTTCGATCAGTTTTTCTTTCTCAATGAATGGCCCCAGGAGAATACCAAAAACTTTTGTCATGATTTTATTGAAAGCGGCGGCGGTCCGGCGGCCAATGCGGCCTGGCTGCTGGGATTATGGGGCGAGGAGGTTTATTACATTGGTCATCTGCAGCAGGACCTTTACGGTCAGCGCATTATCGATGAGTTTGCCGAGGCGGGGGTGGATACCAGCCAGGTGGTTTTCTCCGATGACATGATCACCCCGCTGGCCTCGGTGCTGGTCAATCGCTTAACGGGTTCGCGGACGATTATTACCCGCAAGATGCAAACGCCGCCTTCCCTGACCTACGAGCAAAAGCTCAAACTGGACGACCTCGCCGAGCGACTGATTGCCAGCGAGGAGCCGGTCACCATTTTAATTGACGGCCATGAGGCGGAAATCAGTGAATATTTAATTAAGAAACTGCCCAACGCCAGGGTCGTGATGGACGGCGGGTCACTGCGCGCCAGCAATATTAAACTGGCGGCCTGGACTGACTATTTTGTAGTGAGCGAACATTTCGCCCGCGATTATATGAGCTATCGCTCGCTGAGCACCGAAGCAGAAATTAAAGCGGCCCTGATTGAGTTGAATAAAATTTGCCGCGGTGAAGCATTTATTACCCTTGGCGAAAAAGGCTGCGCTTTTTTAAAAAGCGGTATGCTGCAGATCGTCCCGTCCTGGCTGTGCAATGCCGTTGATACCACCGGCGCCGGGGATGTATTTCACGGCGCCTTCACCTATGGCGTCCATTACTCATGGCATATCGATAACATTATTTTATTTGCCAGCCTGACCGCCGCCATTTCTATTGAGAAAAAAGGGGTTCGGGAATCGATGCCGGACCTGGCGGTCGTCCACCACTCGTTAAATAGCTACGAGAGAAACTTAACGCAATATTTTGAAGAATAACTGCATTTAATAAATATCAAGAGGTGAATATGTTAGTGTCGATGAAGGACATGCTTCAGCATGCCCTGCGGGACGGCTACGCCGTCGGTCAGTTCAACATTAATAATCTGGAATGGGTCGGCGCCGTATTAAGCACCGCCCAGCAGTGCCGCTCACCGGTTATTTTGGGGGTGTCCGGCGGCACGGTTAAGCATATGCTCGGGTTAAAATGTATTCATGACATCGTGGTTAACGCCATGGAGTATTTGCATATTGATGTTCCGGTGGCGCTGCATCTGGATCATGGCACCTCCCGGGAGGCCTGCGAAGCGGCGATCGCCGCCGGCTTCAGTTCCATTATGTTTGATGGCTCGCATCTGCCGTTCAGGGAAAACCTGGCCATTACCCGCCACCTGGTGACGCTGGCCCACAGCAAAGGTATCTCTGTGGAGGCCGAACTGGGGACCATCGCCGGCAGTGAAGACGGCATTGTCAATTCCGAAGTCATCTACGCCGATCCGCAGGAGTGCTACACCCTGGTGACAGAAACCCAGGTGGATTGCCTCGCCGCCGCGCTGGGCTCCACCCATGGTCTGTATAAAGGTAAAGCCCGACTGGGATTTACCGAGATGAAAGCCATTGCCGAGCAGGTGAAGGTTCCGCTGGTGCTGCATGGCGGCACCGGTATTGCCGATGAGGATATGCGCCGGGCGATTGCCTGCGGCACCGCCAAGATTAACGTTAATACCGAAAATATGTACGCCTGGTGCCAACAGGTGAAAGCAATTTTCGCCGCCGACACCGGACACGATGTGAACGATCCGCGGAAAGTCATCGCCCAGGGACTGCAGCCGGTACGCGAGATGATTGCCCGCCGCATGGCGCTCTTTGGCTCAGAGCAGCGCTATTGACGCCGGGCCTGCGGCTGAAACCGCCGCCCCGACGCTGCCGGGGCGGTGGCGTCAGGTATCAAAAGGCAAAGCAGGAGCAGCCCAGCACGCCCCAGAAGGCCTGCTCGTCAGAGACCGGAATCGACGACTTACGCGCAATATCATGCTGATGGCCGTGGACGCCACAGCTACCGCAGCACTGGTGCATCTGCACCATGGCGCCGATTTTAGCCGTCGCCGGCGGAGCGAAACGGTAATGGCCCGGGACCTTCACCACCGGCGACCACTCCGGCAGCACCGGGATCGGCGGCGGCGCCAGCGGCGAGAAGTGACCGGCGGCATAGACCACTTTGCCGTCAACCACCGTCAGCACCGACTCAATGCCTTTGATCTCCTCTTCCGCGACGCTGAAGTAGTCTTTCGACAGCACCACCAGATCGGCAAGCTGACCGGCGGCCAGACGGCCTTTCTTGCCCTGCTCGCTGGAGAACCAGGCGCTGCCCGCCGTCCACAGCTCCAGCGCGACATCGCGCGGCAGGCGGTTGGCGTCGTCATACATCGCCATCCCGCCAACGGTGCGCCCGGAGACCAGCCAGTACAGCGCGGTCCACGGGTTATAGCTGGCGACGCGGGTCGCATCGGTGCCCAGCCCCACCGGCACGTCCAGCGCCAGCATCTTTGCTACCGGCGGGGGATGTTTCACCGCCTCTTTGCCGTAGCGATCGACAAAATATTCGCCCTGGAAGGCCATCCGATGCTGCACCGCAATACCGCCCCCCAGCGCCTTCACCCGCTCAATGTTACGCTCGGTAATGGTCTCGGCATGATCGAAGAACCAGTGCAGGCCATTAAACGGGATATCGCGGTTCACCTTCTCAAACACGTCCAGCATCCGGCTGATGGACTCATCGTAGGTGGCATGCAGGCGGAACGGCCAGCGATGCTCCACCAGATGGCGTACCACCCGCTCCAGCTCATCCTCCATGCCTTGCGGCAGATCCGGCCGCGGCTGCAGGAAATCTTCAAAATCCGCCGCCGAAAATACCAGCATCTCGCCGGCGCCGTTGGCGCGATAGAAGTCAGTCCCCTGCCCCGGCTTCAGCATGTCGGTCCAGCGTTCGAAATCCTCCAGCTCCTGCTTCGGCCGCTGAGTAAACAGGTTGTAGGCGATGCGCACGGTCATCTGATCTTTCGCGTGCAGCTGTTCGATAATTTCGTAATCTTCCGGATAGTTCTGGAAGCCGCCGCCGGCGTCGATGGCGCTGGTCAGCCCCAGTCGGTTCAGCTCGCGCATAAATTGACGGGTGGAGTTCACCTGCAGATCCAGCGGCAGCTTCGGCCCCTTGGCCAGCGTAGCGTAAAGGATCATGGCGTTCGGTTTGGCGATCAGCATCCCGGTCGGGTTGCCGTGGCTATCGCGGACGATCTCGCCGCCCGCCGGATCCGGCGTCTCTTTGCTATACCCCACGGCTTTCAGCGCCGCACGGTTCAACAGCGCGCGATCGTAGAGATGGAGCACAAACACCGGCGTATCAGGCGCCGCCTCGTTCAGCTCTTCCAGGGTCGGCATCCGCCGCTCGGCGAACTGAAATTCGCTCCAGCCGCCGACCACCCGCACCCACTGCGGGGACGGCGTGCGATCCGCCTGATCCTTCAGCATTCGCAGGGCATCCGCCAGCGAGGGGACGCCCTCCCAGCGGAGCTCAAGGTTGTAGTTCAACCCACCGCGGATCAGGTGCAGGTGAGAATCGTTGAGGCCCGGGATCACCGTATGCCCTTTGAGATCGACGATTTGCGTCCCCTCGGCGGCAAAGCTCATGATCCGATCGTGACTTCCGGTGGCAACAATTTTTCCGTCGGCGATGGCCACGGCTTCCGCCAGGGGATTCGCACGATCGAGGGTATGAATCTGACCGTGGGTCAGAATCAGTGTGGCAGTTTGCGACATAACGCACTCCTTGAGGAGGCTGACTCAGTTTTTCTTCAACCAGCCAGCAAACAGGCGGGTCACGATGGGCATCCAGAACCAGACCACCAGCGCAACCACGCAGGCATCATTGATGAGGTGCAGCAGCAGGCTCCCCTTAAGCGACGGCAGCAGCATGCCGGTCACCGCAGGCACCAGGTTGGTGCTGGGGAAAATCACCAGCAGGGTGATCAGAAACTGTTTCCAGCGCCGCGGCTGGCGTACGTTCACCGTCGGCGGGGTAAACCAGAAGGCCGGTTCAGTCCGCACCTCAGTCCGATCGCCTTCCGTCAGCAGTGGGGCAATCTCAGCCACCAGTTGCCGACGGGTTTCCGACTGCGTCCAGGCGTAGAGGTGCTCCAGGGTATCGAAGCGGATTATGACGCTCCACAGATTCTGCCCTGCGGCGGGCCGGATCACATTCGCCCCAAGATGGCCGGGAAATTCTGCCGCAATGGGCATAATTTTACCGAGCCACTCTTCGTAGCGCTGGCTGTGTTGCGGATCGAGCAGATGGCTGATAACCAGGGTCACCGATTTTTGCTGCGCCATGACGAGTTCCTTGCTTCAGGGAAATGGCCGGTTTTCTCCTGCCACTCTCCATAAATGATCTGACACAACATCCTTCATGCTGCGTTGAAGCGGCAGGCGGGCACGTCCCCGTGAACTTGAATAAATTCAGTAGCTGGGGACGGACAAACGCAGCCAACAACGCAGCAGCCTGAAGGATGGAGTGATTTACGCTTTACGCTCCGGCGCGCCATGCACCATGGTATAAGCGTAATCGACGCCCATCCCGTAGGCGCCGCTGTGTTCGCGCACCAGGTCCATTACCGCATCGTAGGTCGCTTTGCGCGACCAGTCGCGCTGGTACTCCAGCAGCACCTGCTGCCAGGTCACCGGCACCGCCCCCGCCTGCACCATCCGGTCAATAGACCGCTCATGGGCGTCGACAGAGGTGCCGCCGGAGGTATCCGTCACTACATAGACCTCGTAGCCCGCCTCCAGCGCCATCAACGCCGGGAAAGTCAGGCAGACTTCGGTCCACAGAGCGGAGATCACCAGCTTTTTACGGCCGGTCGCTTTCACCGCTGCCACAAACGCATCGTCTTCCCAGGAGTTCATGGAGGTACGTTCAATCGGCTTGACGTCAGGATGCACGGCCAATAATTCCGGCCAGATATAGCCGCTAAAGCTTTTGGTCTCTACGGAGGTATAAATCACCGGTACATTAAAAATTTTGCCCGCTTTCGCCAGCGCCACGGTGTTATTTTTCAGGGTCTGGCGATCGATATTCGCCACGCCAAAGGACATTTGCGGCTGATGGTCAATAAAGATAAGCGCGGAATTAGTGGGATCGAGCAGTTCACGAATAGACATTAAATACCTTCTTAATCAATTAGTTAAAAAGATGACATGATGATTAATGCGTCGTGTGGATCCTGACTGATAAAGCATGGTGAGTATAGCCAGTTATTTCTAACAAGTTATTAAGGATTTTTTATGGTTTATATTTTTTGCCGCGACCAGGATTTATTCACGCCTGTTTTAATCAAATTTTTACGCCAAACTGTTCTGATTTATTCACTGGCTTTGATTATTGCGCTTAGGTACAACAGAGAAAACAAATTAATGGATAGCTTCATATGCGCGTAAACTTTGATGTTTTGATGATCCTTGATGCCCTTGACCGCCACGGATCCTTCGCCACCGCCGCGGAGTCGCTGTATAAAACCCCCGCCGCTCTGAGCTATATGATCCAGAAGCTGGAGAGCGATCTGAACATCGTGCTGTTGGATCGTTCCGGCCATCGGGCAAAATTTACCGATACCGGCCGGCTGATGCTGGAGAAGGGGCGACAGCTTTTAAGTGCCGCCAGAGATCTGGAAAAGCAGGCCCAGCAGCTGAGCGCGGGCTGGGAGCGAGAGCTAGCCATCGCCCTTGACGCCTCATTTCCCTTTTCGGCTCTGCTGCCGCTGATCGCCGAGTTTTACGCGCAAAACCCACAGACGCGACTGAACTTCAGCCATCACACCCTCGCCGGTTCGTGGGAAGAGCTGACCCATCATGGGGCGGATATTATCCTCGGCGCCATCAATGAGCCGCCCACCTCCGCGGAGTGGTCATGGCAAACCCTCGGCGCGTTGGATAACATCTTCGTCGTCGCCCCCCATCACCCGCTGGCTCAGGCGAAGGAGCCACTGGCCAATAAACAGCTCAGCCAGCATCGGGCCATCGTGATCCGCGACAGCGCCCGCTATTGCCATCCGCTCAACAGCAATCTCCTCGACGAGCAGCCGCAAATCGGCGTCGATGATTTCGCCAGTAAAGTCGAACTATTGTGCGCCGGGCTGGGCTGCGGCTTTCTGCCGCGCCATATCGCTCGCCCGTGGCTGGTAAAAGGCAGTCTGGTGGAGAAAAGCGTCGCCTGCTGGCGGGAAAAGGATATTACCTATATGGCCTGGCGCAGCGGGAATGATGGGCTGGCTCAGCGCTGGTGGCGGGAGGCGCTCCTCCGCGGCGACCTGCTGAGCCAGCTCTACCATTAACGGCCGGACCAGACGTTGGCGGAGATGGCCGGGAGGGTCAGCACCCCGTCCTGGAAGGCGCCGGCGCCCTCCTGCAGCGTCCACCCGGCCACGTTCAGCAGCGGGGAATCTTCAATAACCACCTCGCAGGCTTCCCCGCGGTTAATCGCCACCAGCACCCGCTGCTGTTTGTAGACGCGGACAAACACCACCACGTTATCCTCGGCGTAAATCACCTGACAGCCGCCATAGCGCAGCGCCTGGTGGGCCTTACGCAGTTTCGCCATCCGCTGATACAGCGCCAGCAGCTGGGTATCCTGCAGCGCCGGATCCCACGGGAACGGTTTGCGGCAGAACGGATCGTTATTGCCATCCACGCCCACCTCGTCGCCATAGTAGATGCACGGTACCCCCGGCCAGCTGAACAGCCACACCACCGCCAGCGGCAGGCGCGCTACGTCTTTGCCAAGAAGAGATTTAAAACGCGCCGTATCATGGCTGTCGAGCTGGTTGAACATCCGCAGCTGCTGCTGATGCGACAGCCCGGCGCGATAATTATCCATCCACGCCATACAGGTCTGGGCGTCTATTTTCTGCGGATCGTAAGAGATATCGGTATTGGCGAGGAATCCCCAGATCGGGAAGGTGAAGCCGCGATAGTTCATCGCCGCGTCTTCGGCATCCGCCTGCAGCCACTGGCGCGCGTCGCCAAAATGTTCGCCAAAGACAAAAGCTTCCGGCTGCGCTTGCTTCGCTGCCTGGGTAATGCCGGCGATATGCTGCAGGTTATTCCGCGCCCCGCCGCCTTCGCCCAGCATATGCACCACGTCCAGACGCCAGCCGTCCATGCTCCATGGCGCCTTCAGCCAGTGGCGTACGATACTGTCTTCACCGGCATAGATCTCGTTGACCAGGCTGGTCGACCGATAGTCGAGCTTCGGCAGACTGGCATAGCCCAGCCAGTTGTGCGCCTGCCCCTCCTCTGAGAAGGTAAACCAGTCGCGCCACGGGGAGTCCGGATCGTGGCCAGCGCCGCCGCTGCCCTGCTGGTGACGGTCGAACCAGGGATGGGAATCGCCGGTATGGTTGAACACGCCGTCGAGGATCATGCGCATTCCCGCCCGCTGGGTGTTGTGGCGCAGCCGGAGCAGCGCCGCGTCGCCGCCAAACTGCGGATCGACGCGCCGATAATCCTCGGTATCGTATTTATGCACGCTGGGGGCGGCGAAAACCGGGTTCAGATACAGAGCGGTTACGCCGAGCTGCTTCAGGTAGGGAAGTTTTTCGCTGATGCCGTCGAGATCCCCGCCGTAGAACGTCGACCCGCCCGCCTCGCCGGTAAGCGGGTCGTCCCACGCCTTGCGCACAATCTCCCGTCCCGCCGCGTGATGGTAATAGACCGCATCCTGGTCGGCGTCACGCGCGGCGCTGCGGGCAAAGCGATCGGGGAAAATTTGATAGAACACCTGATCGGCCACCCACTGCGGGCCGGCGTCCGGCAGGTCAATGGCGAACTGCTCCAGTCGGGCCGGCGGGAATCGGGTGAAGCCTTGTGGCGTAAACCAGCGCTGATGGTCGGCCCACAGCAGCTTAAAGCTGTAGCGGCGGCGCGGCTGGCCGCTGGCGAGAGAGATTTCGCCGCGCCATGCCACCACGCCTGGCTGCGGCGCCTGGCGGAGCCGCTGCATCGGCAGCGACAGCTCTTCGTTATCCTCTTCCGCGCGCAGCGTGATCCGCTGCGGCAGCGACTCACCGCTTAACCACAGAGTAATAAACAGTCGGTCCTGTTGCACCTTGATAAAGGGTGCAACCGGAAGGTGCCATGCCTTCAACATCGTGAATCCTCATTGTGCAGAATGGGCACACCTTGCCATAGCCGCCGGGCGCAGAACTCATCATCTCAGAACTTTTTGGGGGAGGATAACGGGGGAGGACGCGGGACCGCAAGCCGCCCCGGTCGCGCGATGCTGACCGGGGCGATGTCGATTACTGAGCCTGCGCCAGGCGGCGCTCACGGCGGGTCTTAAAGACCCAGCCGAGCAGCAACAGCGCAATCCACGCCATACCGACGTACAGCGAGATGCGGGTGTCCGGATGATAGCCGATAAGGGCGATAATAAAGGCCAGGAACAGCAGGCCGATCACCGTGGTCAACACCCCGCCAGGGACTTTGAATTTCAGCGCCTTAACCTCTTCGGGCGACAGACGGCGGCGGAAGGCTATCTGTGACAGCAGGATCATAATCCACACCCACACCGTGGCGAAGGTGGCCAGGGAGGCGATCACCAGGAAAACGTTCTCCGGCATGATGTAATTTAGGTATACCGCAAACAGCAGCGCAATGGTCATCACCATCACCGTCACCCACGGAATACCGCGACGCGACGTTTTAGCGAACACCTTCGGCGCGCTGCCCTGCTCCGCCATGCCGTGCAGCATACGGCCCACGCCGAACACGTCGGAGTTAATCGCCGACAGCGAAGCCGTCAGGACCACGAAGTTAAGAATACTGGCCGCGAAGGTAATGCCCAGATGCTGGAAGGTCAGGACGAAGGGGCTGCCGTCGGTTCCCACCTGATTCCACGGGTAGATGGACATAATGACGAACAGCGTGCCGACGTAGAACACCAGAATGCGCATCGGCACCGAGTTGATGGCGCGCGGAATGGATTTCTCCGGGTCCTTCGCCTCACCGGCGGTAATGCCGATGATTTCGATGCCGCCGTAAGCGAACATCACCATCTGCAGCGACATCACCATTCCCAGCCAGCCGTTGCTGAAGAAGCCGCCGTTGCTCCACAGGTTATGAATCCCCGTCGGCTGGCCGCCGTTGCCGATCCCCCAGATAATGATGCCGAACCCGGCGAGGATCATGATGATAATGGTGGCCACTTTGAAGAACGAGAACCAGAACTCCAGCTCGCCAAACACCTTGACGCTCATCAGGTTGACGGCGCAGATGATCAGCACCACGCTGAGCACCCAGATCCAGTGCGGCACCGTCGGGAACCAGACGCCCATGTAGATGCCGAAGGCGGTAACGTCGGCGATGGCGACGATCAGGATTTCAAAGCAGTAGGTCCAGCCGGTGATATAGCCCGCCAGTCCGCCGAGGTTTTCCTGGGCATAGCGGGAGAATGAGCTGGCGGCAGGGTTATGCACCGACATCTCACCGAGCGCCCGCATAATGATATATGCCGCGACGCCGCCGATAATGTAGGCCAACAGTACGCTGGGTCCGGCCATTTTAATGGCGTCGGCCGAGCCGTAAAAAAGCCCGGTGCCGATGGCGGAACCCAGGGCCATAAAGCGGATGTGCCGGGTGCTTAGCCCGCGCTTAAGCTTGTTACTACTTTCCATCGTGGTTTTTCAATGCCGTTTAACACAAAAAATAAAAAACCACGGAACCCGAAGTCCCGTGGTTAAACGCTTGTCCTCACCGCCGGTTAATGCGCGCTGGAAGTCACCTGACGTCCGGCTGCGCGATCCCAGATCACCGCGAGAATGGTCATCACGGCGGTGGGCATCAGCCAGGCCAGGCCCTGCTCCGCCAGCGGCAGACGCGCGGTCCAGTCCGGCAGAATCGCGGCAAATGCCGATGACTTAATCCCGTCAATGATACCAAACATCAGGCTGATAAACATGGCCGGCGCGATAACGCGGGACGAATTATGCCACCAACTGCGGGTAAAGCTTAATACAACCAGTGCGATACACGGCGGATAGATAGCGGTCAGCACCGGAATCGATACCTGGATCAGATGGCTAAGGCCCAAATTGGAGACCGCCATGGAGAACAGGCCGAGAACAAAGACCAGCGTGCGATAGGAGAACGGCAGATACTGGGCAAAGAACTCAGCGCAGGCGCAGGTCAGGCCCACCGCCGTCACCAGGCAAGCGATGAAGATCAGCGCCGCCAGCAGGAAACTGCCCGCCCCGCCGAAGGTGTGCTGCACGTAGGCATGGAGGATCGCCGCGCCGTTGGCGGACTGATCCACGAGAGTAGCGCTGTCAGAGCCCAGACGGAACAGCGCCAGATACAGCAGGGTCAGGCCGACGCCCGCCATCAGGCCAGCCCAGACGGTATAACGGGTCAACAGACGCGCTTCGCTGACGCCGCGTGAGCGAGCGGCATTAACAATCACGATGCCAAATACCATCGCGCCGAGGGTATCCATGGTCAGGTAGCCGTTGACGAAGCCATTGGAGAATGGCGCCGTACGATACGCTTCCAGCGCGTCGCTGATCGGGCCCGCTGGCCAGATGATGGCGGCGACCGCCAGCACAATCAGGGCGATAATTTTCAGCGGCGCAAGGAAATTGCCCACGGTGTCCAGCAGTTTGCCCGGATAGAGGGAGACCAGAATCACCAGCGCGAAGTAAATAACGCTGTAGATCAGCAGCGGCAGCGGGCCGTCGCCGGTCAGCGGCGCAATACCGACCTCAAAGGAGACGGTCGCGGTACGCGGCGTCGCGAACAGCGGTCCTACCGCGAGATAGCACACCACCGCCAGCAGGATACCGGCCACTTTACCAATCGGGGTGCTCAGGCTTTCAACGCCGCCGCCGACTTTCGCCAGCGCCACCACCGTCAGCACCGGCAGACCCACCGCAGTGATCAGGAAGCCGATCGCCGCCGTCCAGACGTGCTCGCCCGCCTGTAAGCCAACCATCGGAGGGAAAATAATGTTGCCTGCGCCAACGAACAACGCGAAGGTCATAAAGCCCAACGCTATGATGTCGCGAGATTTTAACTGATGGGTCATAAATTCATTACTGCCTGTGGATGTGGTGTTGTAAAAAAATGGAAAAATACCGCGCTCCCCTCTCAGGGACGATACAGCGGCCATTGCCGGTAAACTCAGCGAGATATGCTCCCGAAGCGGCGTGGGAAAGAATTGTTTTTGGTATTACCACGCAAAAGCAGTCTGTCATCGACTGCGCAGGCGCAATTTAAACGCTTATAACGTTTTAAAGCAAGGCACGATCGCAAAAGCAGATGATTATGCTGGTTATGTCTTTCACACCAGAATCATTTACCATATTGATAGAAAACCCGTGGCTTATCATGCGAACAAAAAAGCAGCGCACGCTCATTAAATAGGCGAGAAAAAACGACTGCCAATGAAAATGACCAGCTGAAGCTGGTCATTGGCAAGATAAACTGACAGCGCGTCGATCAGGCGTCATTTTTGGCAATTAATCGTTCCGGGAGCAGGAAGCTAAAGCGGGTTCCCTTGCCCACCGTGCTGTCGATTTCCAGCCGGCTGTCATGATGGTTAACCGCGTGTTTGACGATCGCCAGTCCCAGGCCACTGCCCCCCGTTTGCCGGGAACGGGCTTTATCCACCCGATAAAAACGCTCGGTCAGACGGGGAATATGCTCCGGCGCAATGCCTGGCCCGTTATCCTCGACGCTGAACAGCGCTCCCTGCGGGGTCCGCTGCCAGCTGACGCGAATTTCGGTCCCCGGCGGGGTGTGGTTCACCGCGTTATAGACCAGGTTGGAGATGGCGCTGCGCAGTTGCTCCTCATTACCCAGCACCTTGAGCTGCTCATCGACGGTGAAGATCAGCGTCTGTTTCTCCTGGCTGAGAGTTTGCGCCTCGCGCTCCACCACCCGCAGCATCATCGGCACGTCGATGCGATCATTCATCGCCAGCGCCGGCGCGGCTTCAATACGCGACAGCGTCAGCAGCTGCTTCACCAGACCTTCCATACGCTGAGTTTGCTCCCGCATGGTGTGCAGGGCTTTTTCTCGGGTCGCCCCCTCCAGCACCTGCTCCTGCATCATCTCCAGATAGCCCTGCAGCACCGTCAGTGGGGTGCGCAACTCATGGCTGACGTTGGCGAAAAAGTTCCGCCGCGCCCCTTCCAGCTGATGCATCTGCGTCACGTCGCGCGCCACCATCAGCCACTGCTTGTCGCTGTAGGGCATCACGCGAATTTCCAGATGACGGGCGTTATTCAGCACCAGATTGAGCGGCTTTGAAAAATCGCGCTGTTTCAGATAGTTGGCGAACTCAGGATAGCGCAGAAGGTTAAGAATGTTTTGGCCACTGTCGTCCGGCCAGCGCAGGTTTAGAATCTGCTGCGCCAGGCCATTACACCAGAAAATAGCCCCCTCTTCCGTGGTCAGGACGACCGCATCCGGCAGCGATTCCGCCCCGCTGCGAAAGCGTTTAATCAGGCTTCCCAGCTCGCGCCGACGCTTTTTATTACGCATCTGCATCTGGTGCAGACCATACAGCAGCGGCTCCCAACTGCCGCGGCCAGGCGGAGGAGTCATGCTCCGGTCCACCCACAGCCACCACGACAGGCGCATCAAATTCCAGAAATGCCAGATCAGCAAACCGGTCACTGCCGCCAGTAAAAACCACGGCAGATGACCCACAAACGCCCCCAGAATCAGGGCCGGAATACACGCTAAAAAGAGCTCCAGCGCCAGCCTTTTCCATGACAGCCGTTCCAGCACGGGTCACACTCCTGTCAAAATTCAGAAACGGGCGGAGAAACGATACCCCGTGCCGCGAACCGTTTGCACCATACGATCATGGCCACTGTGTTCCAGCGCTTTGCGCAGGCGGCGAATATGGACGTCCACCGTGCGGTCTTCCACATAAACGTTGGTCCCCCAGACGTGGTTCAGCAGCTGTTCGCGGCTGTACACCCGCTCCGGATGGGTCATAAAGAAGTGCAATAATTTAAATTCCGTCGGTCCCATATCCAGCGGACTGTCGCCGGTCATTACCCGGTGCGATGAAGGGTCGAGGCTCAGCCCCTGCATTTCGATCACCTCTTCCACCGCCATCGGTGAAATACGGCGCATCACCGCTTTGATTCGCGCCACCAGCTCTTTCGGAGAGAAAGGCTTGGTGATGTAGTCATCCGCGCCGGTCTCCAGGCCGCGAACGCGATCCTCTTCTTCTCCACGCGCGGTCAGCATCACTACCGGAATATCCCGCGTCATCGCCTCGCGCTTGAGCAGTTTAATAAACTGCAGCCCCGAACCGCCCGGCAGCATCCAGTCCAGGAGAATCAAATCAGGCCAGGGTTCATTGAGTTGATTCACCGCGCTGTCATAATCTTCCGCTTCGACAGGCTGAAAGCCATTTTGCTCCAGAACAAAGCAGACCATTTCGCGGATTGGAGCTTCATCTTCAACGACCAGAATTCTTCTCGCCATTATTTACCCTGTGTTTTTTAGCCATCAGTATAGAAGTGCGGCGTCATTATGCGTCACTTTTGTGACAGATTTATGAAAAAAATGACCGTCTGATGATCGGGTATTTTGAAGCACGACGCGGACTTACCCCTCACTAACAAGTGGTATACTGCCGCCCATGCTTTTTTCGCTAGGGAAGATTTATGCGCCTCCTTCACACCTCCGACTGGCACCTGGGCCAGAATTTTTACAGCAAAAGCCGCGCGGCCGAACACGACGCTTTTCTTACCTGGCTACTGGACCGCGCGCAGGAGCATGAAGTCGACGCCATTATCGTGGCTGGCGATATTTTTGATACCGGCTCGCCGCCGAGCTACGCCCGCGAACTGTATAACCGTTTCGTCGTCCAGTTGCAGCAGACCGGCTGTCGCCTGGTGGTGCTGGCGGGCAACCACGACTCGGTGGCGATGCTCAATGAATCCCGCGATATCCTCGCCTTTTTACACACCACCGTGGTGGCGAACGCCGGCTACGCGCCGATTGAGCTGCCGCTGCGCGACGGCACGCCGGGCGCCATCTTCTGTCCGGTGCCGTTTTTACGCCCGCGCGAGCTGGTGACCAGCCAGGCCGGTCACTCCGGTCGGGAAAAACAGCAGCAGCTGCTGCACGCCATCAGCGACTATTATCAGGAGCAGTATCAGCAGGCCTGCGCGCTGCGCGGCGATCGGCCGCTGCCCATCATTGCCAGCGGCCATCTGACCACCGTCGGCGCCAGCAAAAGCGATGCCGTCCGCGACATTTACATCGGCACACTGGATGCCTTTCCGGCGCAACACTTCCCCCCTGCCGACTACATTGCGCTGGGCCATATTCACCGGGCGCAGATGGTCGGCGGCTGCGAGCATATCCGCTACAGCGGCTCGCCGCTGCCGCTGAGCTTCGATGAAACCGGCAAAGCGAAATCGGTGCATCTGGTGAGCTTTAGCGAGGGGCGACTTAGCGCCGTGGAAACCCTGGAGGTGCCCGTGACCCAGCCTCTGGCGGTAATCAAAGGCGATCTGGCCGCCATCACCGCCCAGCTGGAGCAGTGGCGCGGCGTCGAGCAGGACCCGCCGGTGTGGCTGGATATCGAAATCACCACCGAGGACTATCTGCACGATATTCAGCGGCATATTCAGGCGCTGACGGAGGATCTGCCGGTGGAAGTGCTGCTGGTGCGCCGCAGCCGCGAGCAGCGCGAGAAAATACTGCTCAACGCCCAGCGGGAGACGCTCAGTGAACTGAAGGTGGAGGAGGTATTCGAGCGCCGGCTGGCGCTGACCGAAATTGACGATATGAAGCGCGCCCGGCTGCATGAGCTGTTCGCCCATACGGTGCATACGCTCACCGCGGAGGACGAAAACGCATGAAAATCCTCAGTCTGCGTCTGAAAAACCTCAACTCCCTGAAAGGGGAATGGAAGATAGACTTTACCGCCGAGCCGTTCGCCAGCAATGGCCTGTTCGCCATTACCGGCGCCACCGGGGCCGGGAAAACCACGCTGCTCGATGCCATTTGCCTGGCGCTCTATCATGAGACGCCGCGCCTGAACAAGGTCTCCCAGTCGCAAAACGACCTGATGACCCGCGATACCGCCGAGTGTCTGGCGGAAGTCGAGTTTGAAGTAAAAGGCATCGCCTACCGCGCTTTCTGGAGCCAGAACCGGGCCCGTAACCAGCCGGATGGCAATCTGCAGGCGCCCCGCGTCGAGCTGGCGCGCTGCGCTGACGGCAAAATCCTCGCCGATAAAGTCTCGGACAAGCTGGAGCAAACCGCGACGCTTACCGGCCTCGACTATGGCCGCTTCACCCGCTCGATGCTGCTTTCCCAGGGGCAATTTGCCGCCTTCCTGAACGCGAAGCCGAGCGATCGCGCGGAGCTGCTGGAGGAGCTGACCGGCACGGAAATCTACGGCCAGATTTCAGCCATGGTCTACGAACAGCACAAAGCCGCTCGCCATGCGCTGGAGAAGTTCGAAGCCCAGGCGGCGGGCATCGTCCTGTTGACGGAGGCCCAGCAGCAGGCGCTGCAGGAAAGTTTGCAGGTACTTACTGACGAAGAAAAAGCCCTGCTGGCCCAGCAGCAGAGCCAGCAGCAGCAGCTCCAGTGGCTGACCCGCCGCGACGAGCTGGCGCAGCAACAGCAGCAGGCCGCCACCCGGCAGCAGCAGGCCCGCCAGGCGCTGGCGGACGCCGCCCCGGCGCTGGCGAAGCTTGAGCTGGCCCAGCCCGCCGCCCAACTGCGTCCCCTGTGGGAGCGCCAGCAGGAGCAGACGGCAGGCCTGGCGCAAACCCGGCAGCGGATCAGTGAAGTAAATGCTCGCTTACTTGCCAGCACGGCGCTGCGCGCGCGCATCCGCCAGGGCGCCTTGCGCGCTCAGCAGCAGCGTCAGGCTGAACTGGCCGATCTGGCGCAGTGGCTGGCCGCCCATGAGCGTTTCCGCTTATGGGGTCAGGAGATCGCCGGCTGGCGAGCGCAATTCTCGCAACTGACGCGGGATAAACAACAGCTAACGGCTCAGAGCACCCGCCTGGCCGCGCTACGCCAGAAGCTGGCCACGCTGCCAGCCAGCCCTCTCACCCTGAGCGCGGATGACGTTGCCGCAGCGATAGAACAGCAAACCCAATCGCGGCCGCTGCGCCAGCGCCTGATCTCCCTGCATGAGCAGCATCAGCTGCTGCGCAAGCGTCTGCGCCAGAACGCCGAGAGCGTCCAGCAGGCGCAGGCGGAGCAGGTAAAACTTAACGCTACCCTGACGCTGCGCCGGGAACAATATAAAGACAAAAACCAGCACTATCTCGACCTGAAGGCGCTCTGCCAGCGGGAAGAAACGATTAAAGACCTGGAAAGCTACCGCGACCGGCTCGAGGCGGGTAAGCCCTGTCCGCTGTGCGGCGCCTGTGAACACCCGGCGATTGAACAATACGCCTCGTTGACGCTCACGGATAATCAGCGCCGCCGCGATGCGCTGGAAAAGGAGGTCGCCGCGCTGAAAGAAGAAGGCCTGCTGATCCTCGGGCAGGTCAAGGCCCTGACGCAACAGCTCCAGCGTGACACCGAAGCGGCCGGGCGGCTCGCAGAGGAAGAGCAAGCGCTTACTAAAGCGTGGCAGGAGACCTGCGCCTCTCTGCACATCACGCGGGATATTGCGCAAGAGATAAACGACTGGATGCAGGAGCAGGAGCGCTACGAGCAGCAGCTCTATCAGCTCAGCCAGCGCCTGATGTTGCAGAGTCAGCTTAACGATCAGCAGGCGCTGGAGCGCCAGGCCGAGCAGCAGCTGGCGGCCACGCGCCAGGGACTGGAGAGCGCCCTGCAGGCCCTGGCCCTGAGCCTGCCGGCAGAAGGGACAGAAGCCGCCTGGCTGCACGCTCGCGAAAGCGAATTTGCCCAGTGGCAGGCGCAACAGACCCAACATGATGCCATTCAGCAGCAAATCGCTGCTCTGCGGCCACTGCTGGAGACGCTGCCGACCAGCGACGAGACAGAGGTTGAAGCTGAGTCGGCCATCCCGGACAACTGGCGCGAAATCCACGAGGAATGCCTGTCGCTGCACAGCCAGCTTGTCGCCCAGCAGCAGCAGGAAACCCAGGAAAAGGCGCGTCTGGACCAGTCGCAGGCGCAATTCACCTCCGCCCTGGCCGCCAGCCGCTTTAGCGATCGGGAGGCGTTCCTCGCCGCGCTGCTGGATGACGAGACCGCCCAGCGGCTGACGCAGTTAAAACAGACGCTGGAGCAGCAGCTTCAGCAGGCGGTCGCGCTCTGCGAGCAGGCGACCCGGCAACATGAGGCGCACCTGGCGCTGCGTCCGCAAGGGGTGGACGCTGACGTCCCCACCCTGCAAACCCAGCTGCACGCCCTGGCCCAGCGGCTGCGGGATAACACTACCCGCCAGGGTGAGATCCGCCAGCAGCTCAGGCAGGACGCAGAGAGCCGTCAACAGCAGCAGGCGCTGGGGCAGCAGATTGCAGAGGCGGCGCAGCTGGCGGACGACTGGGGCTATCTCAATTCGCTGATCGGCTCCAGCACCGGCGACCGGTTCCGCAAATTCGCCCAGGGGCTGACGCTGGATAATCTGGTCTGGCTGGCAAACCAGCAGCTCAACCGCCTGCATGGCCGCTATCTGCTACAGCGCAAGGCCAGCGAGGCGCTGGAGCTGGAGGTTGTCGATACCTGGCAGGCCGACGCCGTGCGCGACACCCGCACCCTCTCCGGCGGCGAAAGTTTCCTCGTCAGCCTGGCGCTGGCCCTGGCGCTGTCAGACCTGGTGAGCCATAAGACGCGGATTGACTCCCTGTTTCTTGATGAAGGCTTCGGCACCCTCGACAGCGAAACGCTGGACACGGCGCTGGACGCCCTGGATGCCCTTAACGCCAGCGGTAAGATTATCGGGGTGATCAGCCACGTGGAGGCGATGAAAGATCGCATTCCGGTGCAGATCAAAGTGAAGAAGATAAATGGCCTGGGCTACAGTCGGCTGGATAGAGCGTTTGCGGTGGAGTGAGGTCTGAGTCATTACGATGTTCCCTCACCCTAACCCTCTCCGGGGGGAGAGGGAACCGTCCGGCGCTGGTTTTCCGTTTCGTACGCTGTTGCGATTACCCCTCTCCCCGCAAGAGACCGGGGGTTCCTGCCACACCCCCAACCACCGACGCCGCCTTCCCCCTCTCCCTCCAGGAGAGGGCCGGGGTGAGGGGGAGTGGTTCAGGTCCCCTGTAGCGGCCACAGCCATGCCGCGCCGCGTACTCCGCTGGAGTCGCCGTGCATCGCTTTACGGATCGGCGTTTCACACTCGCCGCCGAAGACCCACTGTTTCACCAGGTCCGGCACCGTCTGATACAGCCGCTCGACGTTGCTCATCCCGCCGCCGAGCACGATGACGTCCGGATCGAGGATGTTCACCACGTGGGCGAGCGATTTCGCCAGCCGCTGTTCATAGCGGCTCA
>OGJD01000824.1_pt1 | contig 22583 bp, 25 predicted proteins | sample 1571971 | NCBI WGS metagenome assembly OGJD01 (sample SAMEA2582117, study PRJEB24529) | metagenome | biome: Human gut stool | place: China | collected 2011
GCATGTGTTAAGCACGCCGCCAGCGTTCGTCCTGAGCCAGGATCAAACTCTCCAAGATATCTTGAAGCTATTTGAATAGCTCATTTGTTTTGTTGTCGCTACCATTAAGTAGCTTTGAATTATGGTTGGTTTTGACTGTGTCAAAACCCGCACTCTGGCATATGTTCAATCATTTCGATTGATTACCTATCATTGTTCAGTTTTCAAAGATCTGTACCAGTCTACACATTCTTTCGTCGAAGTGTTTCATCAACTGGCGACTTGATTATTCTATCAAGTTAAGCTCATTACGTCAAGTACTTTTTTTAACTTTTAAGAAGTTTTTTATACTTATCATTTGAGCTGTGTCCTAATGACTTGTATTAGTATAGCATAAATATAATAAACGTCAATATATAAAACTGCTACCTTATCATTTTCATCTTACTTTCATCATTTTCTTAACATTCTATATATAATATCTCATTAAAACCCATTTTAACTTGTTAAATACTTCTTTACCCAATTTTTACCTTAAAATATCTATAGTTCTAAAGGAGTATATCTTTTTACCCATATATGATACAAAGCAAGTGCTATCACCATAACCAATGCAGTGAACATATATAAATATTGATAGCCCCACGCACTAGCTGCTAATACTGCAAGTATAACCGATCCAGCACCGACACTTATATCTAAGGCTAGAAAATAAGTTGCTGTTGATACACCCGCACGCTCAATAGGAGCTGATTGTATAGCTAACGCTTGGAATGCAGGTTGTGCTGCACCATAGCCTAACCCCAACAATGGAGCGGTGAATAGAATAGCTAATGGTGTTATAGCTAATCCCAATCCAAATAAGCCTAATATAAATAATCCTAATCCTATATAGATAATAATTTTTGAACCATATCGAGCATATATTTTTCCTACTATAGGCCGACTAATAATAATCATCAACGCAAAAATAGCAAAGAAAGCACTTCCCCATATTCCTGCCCCCATGCTATTAAGTTCTATAGGTATAAAAACTAAAACACCAGAGTAAGTAAAACCAATAAATAAGCCCATTAAAGCCCAAGGTAAACTTTTATTTTCTATAAACTGGGAAATATGCCAACCTTTATATTTTGATTGTTTAGGTAATGTTAACTCCTTTGATAGGGGAATAATATTACTTAAGACCATAGCCAATCCAGTCATAACCGTTAAAAATATATACAATGCCATACTACCGTATGACGATAAAGCATATAGACCGATAGCAGGTCCTAAAACCATTGCTATATTTGAAAAGATAGCAAACATATTAACCCCCTCACCTTTTCGATTAGGAGGCAATACTAATACTGCTAAAGTAGCCATCACAGTTGTTCCAAGGGCAAACACAACACCATGTAACCCACGTAGTACAAAAACAGCCTCTAAGGAGGTAGTAAAATTAAATAATCCCATAATAATGAAAAACAAGGCTGTTGATATTAATAGAACAATACGCTTATTAAAACCATCTATTAATCGTCCTGCAAAAATCCTACATAAAATTGTGCCAATTTGAAAATATGTTATCGCTAAGCCCGCATCAAGATCGCTGCCACTCAGTTCAGACGTGATTACATTGGCAATGCCGCTACGAGAACATATTGAGTCATATATAAAATACCACTACTAATACCATAATTAGTAAAAGCAGGGCTCCATAATCTATTTGAATCCATATTTGAATCCATATTTGTATCTCCTTTTATATCGTGTCACCTAGCCATTTTACGCCTCTATCTTATGGAATTCAAGAACAAGCCTCTTTAAATTTTGTATAGTTAAAAATGAATATTATCTGTAATATACCTATACCGTTTTACATAATAAAAGATGGCAAAATAAAAGAACCTCTCAGAAATAAATCAAGAGAGGTTCTTGTACTTTAATCATTAACACAATAATAATTTATAACTTATTATTGATTACGTACGTCATTTTTATTACGGCTCTTCCACATAACCCACAAGGATGTAGCTACACAGATAGAGGAGTACGCACCGCTAGCAAAGCCAATAATCATACAAAGAGCAAAGTTCTTTGTAGTATCTCCACCAAATAAATAAAGGGATACACAGGCAAACATAACTGTTGCCAATGTATAGAAACTACGATGAATACTTTGTGTAATAGATGCATTCGCAAGATCTGCAAATGTATCAGAACGTTTGTGAGTATGCGTATTTTCTCGAACACGGTCAAAGATTACTACGGATTCATTCATAGAGTAACCTACAACCGTAAGAATGGCAGCTAAGAAGGATGCATCAATTTCTAGTTGGAAATAAGAGAAAACACCAAGAACCATAATCAAGTCATGGAAAATGGCAACTAAAGCAGAAATGGCAACCTTATATTCAAAACGATAAGAAATATATAGAGCTAATGCTGCGAATGCTATAACAAGATTTAATAACGCATGTTCTGTAACTTCAGAGCCAATTACAGCACCTACAGTTTCAATACGTTTAACTGTATTGTTACCAATAGATTTAGTCAAAGAATCAACAACAGCTGCACTTTCACTAGACTCAAGATTACGTGTACGAATCATTACGTCTTCGCCAGCTGTATCACCAGTAGTATCACCGGAAAGCTGAATTTGTGCATTTTCAAGATTATATTCTTTTAGAACGTCACGAACTTGACTAACCTCTACAGGTTGATCAAATACAACTTCAACAATAGTACCACCAGTATAATCAATACCAAAGTTAAACCCTTTAGTAAATATGGAAATTAAGCTGATAATAACGAGTGTGGAGGAAATAGCAAACCACCAACGATGATGTTTAATTACGTCTAATGTCATTTGCGTTTACCTCCTTTCAAAGATTTAGGTGCAAATGCGTCAGCACTTGTGCTTGGAGAAATATTCGCACCAAACCAGAATGGATGGTTTGTAAAGTTACAATCGATTAATAAGCGCAATAAGAAATGACTCACAGTAATCGCTGTGAACATACTTACCACAACACCTACACCTAAGCTGATAGCAAAGCCTTTTACAGGACCAGATCCTAAAATAGTTAAGATACCAGCTGTAATGATAACGGATACGTTTGCATCAGTAATTGTGGATAACGCACGGCTAAAACCTGCTTCCATAGCAACCCGCATAGATTTACCGGAAAATACCTCTTCCTTAAAACGTTCAAAGATTAGAATATTCGCATCTACCGCAACACCCATGGATAAGATAATACCAGCAATACCTGGCAATGTCATAGTCGCATTAAAGCCCTTGCCCAACACGAGTAATAAGAGCATAACATATACAAGTAACGCTATATTAGCTACGATGCCAGAAAAACGATATAAAATAACCAAGAAAATCATGATCATTGCAATACCGGCACTGAAGGCTATAACAGATTTATCCTTGGAGTCTTGCCCCAAAGAAGGACCTACTGTACGCACTTCCAATACATTAATTTTAACAGGCAATGCACCGGAACGTAATAAAATAGCCAAGTCTTTAGCTTCTTCTAAACTTTGACTACCAGAGATAGTGGCTTTACCACCTGTAATTGCTTGTTGTACTACAGGATTAGTCAATTCTTTACCATCCAATGTAATGGCAATACGACGACCAATATTTTTAGATGTTAAATCAGCAAATTTCTTAGCCCCTTCATCGCTTAATTCAATAGCAACGAGTGGTTGTTTATTTTGACCTAACTCTTCTTTCGCATCTTTTAAATCATCACCAGTCATAACGGTTTGACCTTGGTCGTTTTTAAATTCCAAGACCGCTGTTTTACCGATACGTTTAATCGCTTCGTCAGGATCTTTTACACCTGGCAATTCAATGATAATACGACGAGCCCCTTCACGTTGTACCAATGGTTCAGACAAACCCATTTCATTAATACGACGCTCTAAGATTTGCTTTGCCCGTTCTACTGCATCATTGTCAGCTGTACCAGTCGCAGAATCTTCTGCTTCCAATACAATATGCGTACCACCTTGTAAATCAAGGCCTTGTTTCAAAGAACCTGCTAAAGGTTGAATACAATACGCAAAGGTACCAATGATGACAGCAATGACTACTAAAAACTTGATAATAGCTTTACCGTTCAAAATAGTTGCTCCCTTCTGCTATACACAATGTATAACGCCTTGCTCTGTCACGATTTTACTCATCCGTTGGTCTAACTCATCCATCGGGATTAGTGTATCCCATAATTGTACCGCCCAACATACGCCCATAAATGTACTTGGTAAAAGTTCCTTGAGAAATCGATCATAATACCCATTCCCCATCCCCATACGACCACCTTGACGGTCAAAGCCAGCACCAGGCACTAAAATCAAATCCAAGTCATGTGGATCAATAATATCATATGGCTCAGAGGGAATGCGTATATTTAACACACCCCGAGTGATAGATTCTAGAGACTTAAGACGAACTGCAATCATAGTCGTCTTATCGGTACATACTGGAACGTATACGGATTTACCATGTTCTAAAGCATGACGAATCACATCGTCTAAATCGGCCTCTTTGGGCATCGCCAAATAGGCCATAATATTTTTTGCCGATGTATACTCAGGACTATTGACGATTTGATTCGTCAACATCGGCGTCCACTGCCTACAATCAGCAACGGATAAAGCAGCGCGCTGAGACTTACACGCCTGGCGCACTGCTTCCTTTGTATTCATTATTTTTCTTCCTTGTTTTTCTTAGACAGTACGTTAGCAACTGCTGTACGAGCAAATGTTAATTCAACTTTTTCAGATACCTGTACTTTGACTTTTTCGTCATCAAGTTCAACAATTTCGCCGTAAATACCACCAATAGTAACAATTTTTTGGCCTTTTTTTAAGCTACCTAACAAGTTAGCGCGCTCTTTTTGTTGTTTCTTTTGTGGACGCCACAATAAAAAGTAAAAAATCACTACCATTAACAAAATAGGCCAGCTAGTTTGCAAGATTTGTTGAATATCTCCCATGTTATCCTCCTAGATTAATAAATATGTATTTCTTTTCTAGTATAGCCACCTAATATAAATTTGACTAGACTTAATTACTATTTTTTAAAGCTATCCCAGAATTGCATTCTAAATTGTGGGAACCGATCTTCTAGAATAGATTGTCTCATTTGACGCATAAACTCTAACAAGAAGTAGAGATTATGATACGTTACAAGGCGCAATGCCAAAATTTCTTCTGCCTTATATAAGTGACGAATATATGCACGGGAATAATTTTTACATGTATAACATTGGCACCCTTCTTCTAACGGTCCCCAATCATGAGCAAATTGAGCATTTCGAATATTAAGACGACCATTCCAGGTCATGGCCATCCCATTTCTAGCAACACGAGTTGGATATACACAATCAAACATATCAACTCCACGTGCAACACCTTCTACAAGACAGTCCGCAGTACCAACACCCATTAAATAGCGAGCTTTATTTGTCGGTAATAATGGGGTTGTATATTCGAGGATTTCATTCATTAAATCATGAGGTTCCCCTACGGATAAACCACCGACACTATACCCTTCAAAGTCCATGGCTACTAACTCTTCCGCACTTTGTTTGCGTAAATCTTTGTACATACCACCTTGAACAATACCAAACATACCTTGGCGGTCATGAACGTTTCTAGACTCTTGGCAACGATGAGCCCAACGTGTGGTACGCGCTGTAGAGCGCTTCGCATAATCATGATCGGCAGGATAAGGAATACATTCGTCAAAGGCCATCGCAATATCAGAACCTAATTGCTCTTGTACCTTTGTGGCAACTTCTGGAGATAAAAACTGTTTAGAACCATCAATATGGGATCTAAAAGTTACACCTTCTTCAGTAATCTTACGCATGTCGCCTAAGCTAAATACTTGGAACCCACCGCTATCAGTTAAAATAGCTTGATCCCAATTCATAAACTTATGCAACCCACCTGCTTCTTCCACAAGTTCAGGACCAGGACGAAGAAATAAATGGTACGTATTACTCAAGATAACTTGAGAACCCATAGCCTTTAATTCTTCACGTGTCATTGTTTTAACAGTTGCCTGTGTACCTACAGGCATAAACATAGGTGTTTGGAAGGTACCATGTGGTGTATGCAATAAACCTGCACGTGCCCCCGTATGAGGACATGTCTTTTGTAATTCATAAGTAATACTTGGCATAGTCCCTCCTAACGAATAAACATAGCGTCGCCAAAGCTAAAAAAACGATACCGTTCTTTAACAGCCTCTTCATAGGCCGCTAAACAATGTTCACGACCGGCTAATGCACTAATCAACATTAACAATGTAGATTGAGGCAAATGGAAATTCGTTACCAATGCATCAATCATCTTAAATTTATAACCAGGATAGATAAAGATTTGAGTCCATCCACTAATACCTTGTAGTATACCGTCATCATTCGTAGCAGACTCAAGTGTACGTACAGATGTAGTACCTACCGCAATAATACGGCGTCCGTTTCTCTTAGCTGCATTAATACGGTCAGCGGTTTCTTGAGATACAACGAAGAACTCACTATGCATCTCATGATCTTCAATAGTCTCGGCCGATACAGGTCTAAAGGTACCTAATCCAACGTGCAAGGTTACAAACTCAAGCTCCACGCCTTTAGCTTTTATTTTTTCTAATAGCTCAGGTGTAAAGTGAAGTCCTGCAGTTGGCGCCGCAGCAGAGCCTTTCTCCTTAGCATATACCGTTTGATAACGATCTTTATCTTCTAGTTTTTCATGAATATATGGAGGTAATGGCATTTCACCAATCTCTTGAATGATATCATCAAATACACCATTGCAAGTGAACTCAATGATACGACCTCCAAATTCAGTCTTATCAATCACCATCCCTCTCAAGCGGTCATCAAACTCAATAACTTGACCAACAGGGCACTTTTTACCAGGTTTAACAAGGCATTCCCAACGGTTTTTACCACATGGTGTGAGTAGTAGTACCTCTACTTTACCACCAGAGCCTTGCCGATGACCATATAATCTCGCAGGGATAACCTTCGTATTATTAAATACGAGTATATCACCTTCGTGGAGTTCTTCAAGCAAATCGTAAAAATGCTCTTTATGACTAACTTTACCAGTTACCTTATCCAAGGTTAAAAGCCGTGCTGTATCACGAGGTTCTATGGGATGTTGAGCAATCAGTTCCTCTGGCAATTCATAATCAAAATCTGTAACTTTCATCGTTATCCTTATTAATACATTTTCTTCAATGTAATGCCACTATAGTAGTGACGCAAAATAGTTTGGTAATAATTTGTATCTCCAGGGTTAGCACGCTTTGCCATTTCTGCAGCGCCCCATTGAGACATACCAAGACCATGTCCCCAACCGTGGCCTTTAATATAGACAGTATCATTCTTTCCAGTAAAGCTATGATAGGCCTTACCCGTACCTTTAGCAGGATTATGATTTACGTAGAAATCAAATAGTGTAGATTTTAAACCTAAAATACTACGTAATGCATCACCGTCTACAGTAGTTTTTCCAGAAGTGCCTATGAAAGTTGCACTCTTGATGCGACCAGATACACCGCGGTCAGATGTTTGTTGCCCTGGTTTACCAAGAGGGGTCAACTGAATGCTCTTCAATTTACCTACCCCTTTGCTTGCCGCATTAAGCTTACTTTCAAGAGCTTGACGAGAGGTAGTAACAGTCCAATTCGATGTAGATGTACCAGTACTAAAGTCTTTTACCCCTTTCAAGTATGGCACATCACTTCCCCAAACATTTACACTATCCTCTGTATAGCCACCGCCATCAGAATGGAATAAGGCATTAATAGGGCGTTGATCATAAAGCATAACTACGCCTTTAGTTTTATTTACCGCATTTGTGGTAGCTTGAGATTCACCACTCACACCACTGTATACTTGATGATCCGTGGAATTACTCACATCGTAGAATTTACCTTTATTTTGTTCCATCGTATGAAGAGCATAAGTACGAGCTGCTACAGCTTGTGCCTCTAATGCAGCAGCCGGCCAAGACGGTACTACCTCTTGTGGGACAACACCATACAGGTAATCCTCAAGGGGCACAGAATTAATGACCATCATGGTTCCATTATTGGCACGTAATGTTAAACCGCCACGATAACCTTTACCTTCGAACAAGAATGGTGCATCGCTATTCGCAGGCTTCAATGTAACCACACTATCAATAGCCTTTCCATTTACAGCAATCTTGCCGGCGCGAACGCCAATAGATGTACCACGATTAGCACTGATTGTGCTAACTTGACCATTACCGCTGTTCAATACAACCATGTTGGCTGTAGATGTAACAGTAGCATCGGAGCTACGACTACCTAGTAGAACACGTACATTTGGCATGTTTTCTTTGCGTTCTGTGGCAGGCGTCACTACGGAGCCCACTTTGTTGCGAGTAATAACTGCTGTATTGGCTTGAATGCTATTCGCATCCGTTGTTTTTACTACCTTTTTAGTAGCAGTTTTTTCAGTAGCTCTTTTTTGTGCTACAGGCTTATCACCAGTAACTGCAGGTTTAGTAGCTGGCTTTGCAGCAGCAGAAGCCGCAGGTTTTGTAGCCGTTGTAGCTTTACCTGTAGTAGCTGATTTCGTAGCTGTTGCATTAGTACTAGATTTCGCAGTACTAGTTGATTTTGTTGCACTAACTGGTTTAGCCGTCGTTACCGACTTTGTAGCTGTAGCAGGCTTTGCTACATTAACCGGTTTTGCACTAGGTTTAACCACCGTAGATGTAGCAGTTGACTTAGAAACCGTTTTAGTTGTTGCGACCGGCTTTGCAACTGGTTTAGTAGCAAGTGGACGAAAACTAGATTTCTTCGTCGTATTTACTTTCGATACAGTTGTATTAGATACTGTTGATTTTGGCGTTGGCTTTTTCGTTACCACTGCACTTTTATTTTGCAGCGTCGCTCCATGTGCTACAGAAGCACCACCAATGTTTACACCTAAAAATAAAGTGGCCATTATCATCAATTGTAATCGTTTCGTTTTCATTGTTATTTCCCTGTCTGTGAAATACCTAAATGCTCATAGGCCAATTTAGTAGCCACCCTCCCACGCGGTGTGCGTCCTAAAAATCCTAATTGCATCAAATATGGTTCATACACATCTTCGATGGTATCTCTCTCTTCGCTGATGGCCGCCGCAATGGTATCAATCCCTACAGGACCGCCATCATATTTTTCAATAATACATTCCAACACACGTCGATCGATTCGATCAAGTCCCATTTTGTCTACATATAAACGTTGTAATGCTTCATCTGCAATTTCTTGAGTGATAACCCCATCACCAATGACTTGTGCAAAATCACGTACCCGTTTAAGCAGACGGTTTGCGATACGCGGTGTTCCTCGTGAACGACGTGCAATTTCGCTTGCCCCAGTCGACACAATACCAATATTAAGAATTTCTGCGGCTCGAGTCACAATAAATTCTAGCTCTGGTTGTTTATAATATTCCAACCGATTAATAATACCAAATCGGTCCCGTAACGGTGCCGCCAAAGCACCCGCTCGAGTAGTGGCACCTACCAAAGTAAATTTTGGCAAGTCAATGCGTACAGTTCGAGCACTTGGTCCCTTACCGATGATAATATCAATAGCATAGTCCTCCATAGCAGAGTACAACACTTCCTCTACGCTACGAGACAAGCGATGAATCTCATCGATAAATAATACATCATGATCATCTAAATTTGTTAAAATTGCAGCCAAATCACCAGACTTTTCAATAGCAGGACCAGAAGTTATGCGAAAATTAACACCCAATTCATTCGCAATAATCCCTGCTAATGTAGTCTTACCAAGACCTGGAGGCCCATAGAGCAAAACGTGATCCAATGCTTCACCACGTTGCTTTGCAGCCTGAATATACACATTTAGATTGCCTTTAGCCTCTTCTTGCCCTACATACTCATTAAAGAACTTAGGTCGAAGGCTATATTGCCATATATCCTCTTCGTGCTCGCCATTGCCGACAAGGCGTACTTCTTCATTCATCCTTATCGTCCTTTCCCAAGCTCAATCAAACTGACTTTAATCAACTCAGATACATCGTGCTTACCATCATCTAAAGACTCAACAATATCAGCCACATCTCGCTCGGAGTATCCTAATGATACGAGAGCTTCAATAGCCTCCCCTGCGGCACCACTAGCAGTGACACCAATAGGCTGAATAGCCGCAGGTGATTCTGCAGAAATATGTGTCATCTTAGCAATCTTATCCTTCAGTTCTAAAACAAGTCGCTCCGCAGACTTCTTACCAATGCCAGGTAACTTAGTTAATTGTTGCACCTGTCCATTGATAACTGCTAATTTGAAAGCCTCTGGCGTCATACCAGACAAGATGCCAAGCCCCACCTTGGGACCGATGCCGGAAACAGAAATAAGAAGTATAAACAACTCATATTCCTCTTCCGTCCAAAAGCCGTAGAGTTGCATCGCATCTTCTCGTACATTAAGATACGTGAATAGCGTCACCTCACGACCTTCTATCAATTGTTGACGCGTAGTGGTCGGCACATATACGCGATACCCTACGCCATGTACATCTACATAACAAGACTCTTTAAAGAGATGTGTTACGATGCCCCGTACATACCCTATCATTATACCAACCTCTTCAATCTATCATTGTGAGAACTATGAGCCGTACAGATAGCAACTGCCAATGCATCTGCTGTATCATCGGGCTTGATTTTCTCACGAATCCCCAAAATATTCATCGTCATATAAATGACCTGATTCTTATCAGCCTTGCCATAACCAGTGACCGCTTGCTTGATTTGTAGCGGCGTATATTCATAGAGTGGAATACGCTGTTGCTCGGCGGCCAATAAGATGACACCTCGTGCTTGTCCAACCTTAATGGCTGTCGTTACATTGCGGTTAAAGAATAATTCCTCTACTCCAAACTTATCTGGCTTGTATTCCTCTAAAAGATCGCTAAGATCATTAAATAGAATTTCCAATCGCTGTGAATCAGTTAATTCCTTAGGAGTTGTAATAGCCCCATAGGCTACTGGTGTTAGTTTGCTGCCCTTCACGTCAATAATGCCGTATCCGCATATAGCCGTGCCTGGGTCAATTCCTATAATGCGCACCCCAACCCCCTTAGTTTAAAAATGAGATAAGCTATCGCCTACCTCCATTACATAATCTATATTATTATAGCACAATATCACATCGAAATTCATGAATTCCCGTATAATTAATATAAGAAATCTATTACTTTTCTTAACTTTTACATATCTTTCTAATTTAATTCATCAATAGAAAAGGAGCACCCATAGAGTGCCCCTGTTTATTTATTCTTCATCGTCTGGCAAAATACCGTTGTGATATACGTTTTGTACATCATCAAGATCATCCAATACGTCAAGCATTTTCTGCATTTTTACAGCATCATCACCAGCTAACTCAATCGTTGTATCTGGAACCATTGTAATTTTAGCTACTACAGTTTCGATACCCGCATCAGCAAGCGCTGCTTCTACAGCATCAAAATCCTCTGGTGTTGTATAAATTTCAAACACATCATCTTCAGACTTAAGATCTTCTGCACCAGCTTCGAGAGCGAGCATTGTCACTTCGTCTTCATCATGACCCTCTTTATCGATAACGAATACACCTTTAGATTTAAACATCCAGCCTACACAACCGCTTTCACCAAGGTTGCCACCTTGTTTAGAGAAGGCATGACGCACATCAGCAGCCGCGCGATTACGATTATCCGTCATAACCTCTACAGTAACGGCAACACCGGCAGGACCATAACCTTCATATACGATTTCTTCATATGCGTTCATATCGGTAGCGCCAACGCCCTTGTCGATAGCACGTTGAATATTATCCTTAGGAATATTGTTTTCACGAGCTTTTTGTAAAGCCAATTTCAAACGCATATTACCAGTTGGATCTGCACCACCCATGCGTGCTGCAACGGTAATTTCACGACCGATTTTTGTAGCCAATTTAGCTTTTAATGCATCGGTTTTACCTTTTTTATGTTTAATATTTGCCCATTTAGAATGTCCTGACATAGACGCCTCCTATTTATTCCACCATGCTTCGCCCCGCAGCCGATCTAAGATGATTGATACGGCACTACGCACGGATAAATGATTGTATTCACCATGGCCATATATAGGTTCTAAAATATAGTCAAAGCTTTCCATCGTTTCTTTTGTCATACCATAACCGGTACCAAATAATACTAACACAGGGCGCCCCTCATTTTCAAGATGTTCGCGCATCCGTGCATAGGAAATTGTATTATCATAAGTTCTAGCATCGGTAGTTGCTACGATAGGTTTTACCCCTTCCAATTCCTCGATAGTACGCACCGCAACAGCGATAGAATTAACGAGTTCAACGCCTGTGAAAGCATCTTTTCTGTCCGGATTATAGGTACTACCAAAGCCTGACTTCCAATGTTCCATAATGGTAGCTGCTAATTCTCGTTGAGCCGGTATATTATGAATCACAAAATATTTAGATACATCATAGGTGATAGATGCGCGTGCAATATCGTGAATATCATAATTGGTAATGGCCGTCGTTATCACATCTTTATGCTTATTCATAATCGGATAATGAACGAGCCCAATATATAAATTTGCCAATGCTAAATCTCCTGATTTCTAAACAACTGCCATCAACATATAGTGTCATCGCATCCATTATGAAGCACTAGACCGTGCACCAGCACTGCCAAAGCCAGACTTTTGCCCTATAGATGATGCTTTCTTACTTCTATTATTCTCATAACTACGAAAGCTTCTTCCACCTCCATAGCCATGTATAGTTGATCCTGATGACGTATATTCATTAGGTTGTTCATACGGTTTTAATGGCGATACCGTGCGATACGTCATAGTTCGTCCATCCATACGTGCCGTAGGAGGATTAAACCCATGAAACATATAATACCCAGCTGCAATAGTTGGTAACAAACTTGCCAAACCAGCATCCCACACTAAGTTTCCACCATTATCACGGTGAAAGGTAACTGAACGATTATCGTCATACAAGGCGGTTTCTTTTCCATCGCCATGGTTTAAAAGAGAATACCGATTTCCTTGACTATCCTTTAATCGAACCTCCCCCTCATTTGCCTCTGGATAAACCTTGTCGCACACAGCATAGGAGATATCATTCCAGTAGGAATATACACCTACAAGACCAGCAACTGCGGCGAAAGCACCTGTAAGGTATATGGTTTTCTTACTTGGCTTATACATAAAACGCTCCCTTAGTGCACAGCACCGCTAATAACAAGAGCAAGACCAACGAAAATGCCAAATACAAGAATACCAGCCGCTGTATTACCACGCATAATTTCTTCGGATAATTTATATTTACGATGCCAAATATTGATAAACATATAGCCTATCACAAATAATATAATACCAAGCACAGCATATATAACACTGGCTACGATACCATGTAACAAGGACGTATCAGCCGTAGTCACGGCTGGTGACATGATAACAGCGCGCAAAATTTCACCGATACCGATAAATGATCCCGCTGAAAGCCACGCCACAGCACAGTTACCACGCTTAATTTCTTCACTAAATTTTCCAGGCACGAAGAAATCGATAACCGTGTTCGCTGTCAACATCAGCATAATGCCAAAACAAGCATAAAAAATTGTCAATAATACATCTGGTATATAAATCATAATAAGCCTCCTAATAATATAATTTTGTATTGGATGTGTTGTTAGAGTTGCTGGTAGGATACAATCGTTCGCGTCCCGTATTATCCCCTAGTCGAACCATGGTCGCATAGTTATCGAGTATATGAGAGCTGATTAATGTACGATCAATAATTTTCCAATCCTCTTGTGTTAATTTTGATTGTTCACATACCTTAACCCTAGTTTGTCCATCCGTATTAGTGATGAGATACACCAAGTCCCCAGAATAAAATACAATAACTTCATGTCCCTCTTCTAAGTTATCCCGCTCATTCTTAATATCACCATTCACAGAATCAATCAAGTCTAATGCGGTACTAACAGGATCTAGTGTAGACGTGTATACATAGTCGCTATCCGAATCTGTTTTTGTATAATATGCAGATGTGTCATGCATATGTTCTTTTGCCGTGTAAGGCACTCCAAACATAGCGCGTATACTATGCCAAGACAAATCATTGTCCGACCAAAATAGAAATAGTAAAAATAGTACACCATACCCCACACCAACAGCAATAGATCCAAACCTCTTTTTCATTGATTTGTTACGCATCTTTTGCTTAATAGCTTGAGCGGCTGCATCATTACAAAGACGAATGTTCACCAAGGGTACTCGTGATCCTTCGGCAAACATTTTTTTACCTTCAAACCACTCTTCTTCAAAGAATACACTAGCACCACCTTCACAAGGTAGCTGATATTCTCTATATCCTGCGCGGTCCCCTACGGAGGCACCACTTTCACCATCCACATCGACAACCTTTTCTAAGCCGATTTGATGTAATGTAAAATCTTTCCCCGGCCGTGTATGAAAGGATGTTCTAGATACGGTACACCATTCATTATCATTGTACTCAATGGTTAACCATATTTTATCGATTCCCTCAACAGCCTCTAGTCCATATTCATGCCAATAATCACCTGGTGATTTTGTCATAGACGGCTGGCCCCTATAGGATTGTTCCTTATCTGCTTTTGGAATAATCTCTATGTATTTAATTTTCTCAGTGATTACATAGCGGCTGCCATGAACCTCTAAGACATCATAACAATTAAACTCCATACGCACCCTCGCTAAAATAGACATAACCACAACTGCTGCGAAGTAAACCTATTATCATTCGTTTAACATACTATATAGCCACAAATTCCATAGTATTTCACTTACTCTATTAGTAATGGTACAAAGTATGCTTCTGTACCAGCTATCTCTTCCGGAGAAAAACGGCATCCTACCGCAGAAGCTTGATCACCAAGCATAAAACAGGATAAGGTTAAAAATCCATCTTTCACTCCACAATCAACTGTATGAGTAAAACGTTTCTGCTGTATAAAGTCTTGATACATAACCTTTTTACTATCGCGACAAACAATATCGTCATAGTTATCAACTAACTTTTCCATGTAAAGCTCAGATATATCACCACGCTTTTGAACAACTTGTACATGTCGTCCTTCACGGCCCCAAATCTCCTTTTGAATATAAAGGCCATCATCAAGAAAGGAAAAATCATTTTCAAAATAGGATGGTGCCAAATAACGCTCGATGATATCTCGATCTGGTTTCGTAAAAAATTGTTCTGTTAAATACAATGCATATACTAAGGACATAAATGATTTGTTTTGTAAAATAATTGCCTCTGGCGGATTAAAAAGAGCAAATCTATTCTCCTCGTAAAGATCTAAAAACATCTCACCCAAAGGTTCATTATCTGGTGTTTGTTCATCAATCAAAAGTTCCATGGGATGCAATCGATATAATAGAGTCGCATGACTACCATCTTCTAAAGGAATGCCCTCATCATCAATCTTCATATCATAAAAGGATATGAAGCGCGTGTCTGCCTCAGGACAGGCTGTTTTTAATTCCTTCATAAGGAATTGTGTTGTACCGTAGTCTTCAAAATAATCATGAAAACAAGAGAATACAAAGGGATTCTTAGGTAGGCTCTCTCTATTTGCCCGCATAGATTCATATTGGTTTCTACCATACTTAGCAGATAAAACAGCATCATACATGCGCTTTAAAAATGTATGTAATTCTTTGCGGCATTCTATATTAGGATGTTTTCGTCCTACATAATTAGCTGCAACTTCATTGGCATAATAGCTTTCAATAAGAAAACATGGCGTATCTGCATTAAGTTCTACCATCCGCAAATTGCCATTTACATCGAGAACAAAATCAAAGCGTGATAACCACGTCGGTAACCCTAAGGCATTCGACTTATGTAAATAAGGAATTAAATTGTCTGGCATATCCATGTTTCGTGCAAAATCATCTGGGGCCATTTGAAATACTTTCGCAGCTTTACAAAATATTTGAAATAATCTACGTGAAGCATGACGAATTTCATCGTAAAAGTCGGATGAAAAGGCCTGCATAGACAATGACGGATACCGATCATCATACCCTTCATATTCCACGAAATTAAATATATTTCTATCAAGCTCATCAATATAGGATTTCATTGTTCACCCTTTCATTAAGAGGCACCGCTCGAAGTTCGAGCCCCTACACTACCAAAGCCATACTTTTCACCAATTCTATGTGCCCGACTACTCGTTTTAGTATTGTAACGATTTCTAGTCATCTCATTAATAGTCCTAGCCACTCTTGCACTATTAGATTTGCTAGTGCCTATATTTGCATCAAAAGATGTAAGTGGCGATGTAGCACGATAGGTCATACTGGGTGCATCCATATATGCCGTTGGAGCTGAAAAGCCATGGAACGCATAGTAACCTACCGCCAAAGTTGGAATCAAACTGGCTAAGCCTGCATCCCATATAATATTGCCTTTCTCATCACGATGAAAGGTAACAGATTTTTCTGCATCATCATAGAGCGCAGTTTCTTTTCCATCACCGTGATTAATCAAGGTATAGCTTTTACCTTCATCATCAACGAGCCGTACTTCACCATTATTTAATTCTGGTTTGACCACATCACATAGAGCATAGCTAACATCGTCCCAATACGAATAAGCGCCTACTAGAGCTGCTATAGATGTAAAGGCTATGGCTATGTAAACAGTATTCTTACTTGGTTCATACATATAATATTCCTTCGTTTGATTTCGCAACTGAAATCAATACTATATCAATCTTTTATTATATTTGATAACGTCTTACGACCCTGCTTATTCTTTAACTCCACCATATACGCATATCGTAACAATATTTCACTGTCATTTCTAATAGTCGCTATACGCCTATCCTCCGAATCTGACAAGTTTTTTAATTGCCCCACTTCAACATACGTAGTGCCATTAACCACACTAATAACAGATACATCTTTAGTCGTATAAATGACAATCCACTGCTCAGGGGACTTAGTATCTTGTTTAATGGTATAAACCTTGCCATACACAGCATCGATAAGATCGATAGCCGTTGCATTTGGATCTTGCTTTGACGTATATACCATCAAACCGTCTTTTGTACCTTGCGGTTCATAATAATAGGAATCTTTAATGCGCTCTTCCATGGTATATGGGAATCCTACTTCATCACGCAATTCATGCCAAGACATATCTCCTATAAACAAGTATCCAAAAAAGAATAAAATGATTCCCCAACTCAGACCCAATCGTGTCCATTCTTTTCTCCTCGCTGCATTACGAATCTTTTTACTCACTGCTTGAGCAGCCTGATCTCGCCGTCGATGTACATCGGACAAACGAATCCGCTCACCTTGAGCCTGATCCGTCAAACCACCATGCCAGTCCTCAATAAAGAATACATAGGTTTTATCCTTTTTAATTGATCTATATTCTTTATAATCTGCTTCGTCGCCACTTCTAGCCTTCGATTGCCCCTCCACAGCTACGACACGTTCTATACCTTTATCATGTAGTCTATATCCTGCAGGAGGGGTTGAACGTAAAACTGTTTCAGAAAAAGTGCAATATTCTTTTTCACCGTTTACAATGGTAAGCCATTTTTTATCCGTCCCATTAACGGGCATAAGACCATATTCGGTCCAAGACTGAGCTCCTTTGGAAACACCTAGTTCTTTTTTATAATTTTCATCATTAAGATCATAACGTATTGTTTTATCAACGATAAACTCTTGATAAGAAATGACCTCCCCGACTACATATCGTTTTCCCTGAATCTCTACAACATCATAACACTTAAATTTCATAGCCTAGACTCTTCTGCAACAATTTCTTTTAACAGTTTAACTTCCTCTTTTGTTAATGGTCGTTCTAATAAGTCAGGCCGTAATAATCGTGTTCTTTTTAGTGCTTCCTTTTGACGCCATGCGGCAATATTTTTATGATGACCACTACGCAATACATCTGGAACAGTCCAACCTCTAAATTCTGGTGGTTTTGTATATTGTGGGCATTCTAAAAGTGACTCATAAAAAGAATCCTCTTGTGCCCCACTAGCCGCACCTAATACACCAGGTATCATGCGAGCCACTGCATCAGTAACTACCATAGCTGGCAACTCACCACCGGTCAATACATAATCACCAATAGAAATCGTTTCATCTACAAGATGTTTCTCTACGCGATAATCTACACCTTCATAATGACCACAAATAAGGACCACTTGATCATAGCTAGCCAATTCACGAGCCTTCTCCTGTGTGAAAGGCTGTCCTGTAGGTCCCATAAAGATAATACGACGTCGTATACTTTCATTAGGATTACCAATAAGACTCATTTCATCACACATCTCATCTGTGGTATAAGTATCATTAATATCACTATCATATTGAGCAATAACAGATTCTACAGCTTCAAAAATAGGAGGTGCCATCATGAGCATACCAGCCCCACCACCATATGGTGTATCATCTACTTGACCATGCTTATTATGGCTAAAATCTCGAGGATTCGTTACATCTACAGATAGACGTTTTGCCTCGATAGCTCGTTTTATGATGGAATGATTAAAAAACGCATCAAAAAACTCTGGAAATAAAGATACAATATCAATACGCATATACCGTCCCCTGTACTTATTAACTCACATTAACTCATTAGTATTATCTATATATAGCTATATTATATAACTTTTACCATAATATACCTATATGTAGATAAAACAAAACCGCCTAAAGGATTATATCCATTCAGGCGGATCTACGATCATCAATTTATTTTTCACATTGATGTCTTTAACGACCTCTTCAATGGCTGCAAATAATTGATCTGGTTCCCCATCTTTGGAGACCACATAGACATCATTAGCACCTGGTTGTAATACATCAGTAACTGTGCCAAGCACGTTACCCATAGTATCTTGTACCTCAAGGCCAATGATATCAAAAATATAGTAACGACCTTCTGGCAATTCCACTAAATCTTCACGACGAACTTGAATTGCTTTCTTAGTGAATAGTTCAGCCGTATTGCGATTAGGAATTTCCTTAAAAGATGCTAAAACAAATTGCTTGTGAAATCGTGCGGATGCAACGTGGTATTCTTTACCATCGATGTAACAGGCATCCATATGCATAAACCGTTCTGGAAAATCGGTTTGAGGCATAATACGAAGATCACCCCGCACGCCGTGCGGGGCGATGATAACACCTATTGTGATGAAATCGTTATGCTTCATTATTGACGAAACGCAACGATCTTACCGTCTTCTAATAGGATTTCAGCGCCCATCAAGGCATCCAAATTATCCCCGATTTTAACGGTAACTGTTTGCTCTAATGTACCTTGAGGAATTTCAGTTCCTAAAGACAACTCCTTAGCATCCTTCAATTTAGCTGTTACTTCTTCTTTGAAAGCCAAGCGTTTATTTTTTTCTTCGTCGATTTGTTGACGAATAGCAGTAAGACTTGTAGCATCAACTTTAGCTGCATCAGCCAAAATACGTTGAGCTTGGAACTCAATTGCTTCCAAATCTTTATTCACCATATCAAGGCGAGTTTCAAGATCGGATACAATTTTCGCTTTCAAGTCGTCTGTTACTTTTGCTTTTACTGCTACAGGGACACGTAATGTCATTTCTTCCATTGGAATACTCCCTTTTAGACAATATCAACAGATATCTTTTTGTTCTCTTTAATAGCCGCCGCTTTCACCACAGATCGAATCGCTTTTGCAATTCTACCTTGCTTTCCGATGACTTTGCCCATATCCTCTGGGGCTACATGAAGTTCGTAAACTTCAACATTCCCCTTTTGGACCATGGTAACAGAAACGGCATCAGGCTGCTTCACTAATGATTTCGCAATTAATGAAATTAATTCTATCATCACAGTATGCCTCTCTATTAATTACTTTTTAGCGTCTGCAAATTTTTGCATAACGCCTTGTTTTTTGAACAAGGAGCGAACAGTGTCAGTAGGCTGAGCACCTTTAGCTAACCAAGCCAAAGCTTTTTCTTCGTCTACATTAACGATAGCTGGTTGTTTAGTAGCATCATATTGACCAATTGTGTCAACAGGACGACCTTCACGTGGAGCACGTGCGTCAGCAACTACGATACGGTAGAAAGGAGCTTTTTTAGCACCTAAACGAGTCAAACGAATTTTTAACATTGTGAAATTCACCTCCTTATACTGATGTAAATGGACAAGTTCAGCGCCCCTGCCCATGTATTACATAAACGGTAATTTAGGCATTCCAGGGAAGCCGCCCTTACCGCCACGTAAACCTTGCATGCGCTTCATCATCTTCCGCGCTTCTTCAAATTGTTTCAACAAGCGATTTACATCTTGTACCTGTGTACCAGAGCCTAAAGCAATACGCTTGCGGCGAGAACCATTAAGAATACTTGGATTTTCTCGCTCTGCCGCCGTCATGGATGTAATGATAGCCTCAATACGACGCACCTCTTTACTATTCAAATCAAGGTCCTTTAATTGATCCTTAATTTGCCCCATGCCTGGCAACATGCCAATAATATTTTGTAATGGCCCTAACTTTCTCACCTGATTCATCTGTTTTAAGAAGTCATCCAAGGTGAAATTGTTTTTTGCCATTTTCTTAGCCATTTCACGAGCTTCTTCTTCATCGATAGCGCCTTGTACATTTTCAATCAATGTTTTAAAGTCGCCCAAGTCGAGAATACGAGAAGCCATGCGGTCTGGATAGAATACATCAAAACCATCCATTTTTTCGCTCACACCAGTGAACTTGATTGGCAAGCCTGTTACGGCTTTGATAGACAGTGCGGCACCACCGCGTGCATCACCATCGAGTTTAGTAAGAATAACACCATCAACGCCTAATTTTTCATTAAAGGTTTGAGCTGTTGTTACCGCATCTTGACCGATCATGGAATCTACAACGAGTAAAATTTCATGAGGGCGAACAGCCGCTTTAATGTTGGACAATTCATCCATAAGGACTTCGTCTATAGCCAAACGACCTGCGGTATCGATGATAACAACATCTTTCAGCATATGTGTGCTTTGCTCTACGGCGCGACGCGCAATATCTACTGGATTCGCACCAGGTGTTTCATCTGCAAATACTGGAATATCAATTTGCTTACCTACTACTTGCAACTGAGTAATCGCAGCTGGGCGATATACATCGGCAGCTACGAGCATCGGACGCTTACCTTGTTTGCGTAGGTATACAGCTAGTTTACCAGCAGTTGTAGTTTTACCAGCACCTTGCAAACCAACGAGCATGATAATAGTTGGAGGCTTGCTGGAAATCATGATACGACTTTGCGTACCACCTAAGAGAGCTGTTAATTCATCATTTACGATTTTAATAACCGTTTGAGCTGGATTCAAGGAACCGAACACCTCTTCACCAAGGGCCTTTTCCTTAATGGACTTAACAAAGTCCTTTGCTACCATAAAGTTAACGTCCGCTTCTAATAGAGCCGTACGTACCTGACGCAACGCAAGATTGACATCATCTTCTGTAATTTTGCCCTTCCCTTTTAAGGATTGAAAGGCTTCTTGCAGTTTTTCTGACAAGCTATCAAATGCCATAATATCCCTCCATTTGCGCCAATACTTGTTGCACCTTAGTTTCGGCCAACACCTCTTTAGGCAATGTTGCTTTTAACTGTGAAAGCAAGCCTTCCCGTTGTTCATATTGTGCCACCAAGTGCAATTTAGATTCGTAATCATTTAAAATATGTCGGGCACGCTGTAAATTATCGTGTACAGCCTGTCGTGATACGCCTAATTCCTCGGCAATCTCGCCAAGAGACATATCATCTTCGTGGTGAAGTTGTAAGGACATGCGTTGCTTGTCCGTCAATAATGGTCCATAGAAATCTAAGAGCAAACTTATGAGTACTCGTTCTTCCATTTCGCCACCTCCATCACTGTCAAGTCATATTACTTTACATATACTACAGCATAAAAAAAGATGTGTCAAGTAGAAATACTTAACATCTAAATTATAGAGAATTATTTTCATATTTTACTTTCATAACTAACTGATTGTCACCATTATTTAAAGTTATATTATAGTCATCAGTTGATGAACTATTTGTAATACTCTTTAATGTCGCTCCATTTATATTAAAAGAACTATCATAATATAACGACTTTAAATATCTATCTTTATCTGATGTTGTTTCTCCATTATTAACTCCTTTTTCATTAAATAAAATAGGATTTTTTATATCATATGTAGATGGAATTGTTAATGTAACATTCTCTTCTAATAAAGGCTTTCTAATTTTTATATTAGGATACTTTATACTATCAACTTTTTTATCTACACTTGATAAAGTTATATTTGTTGGAACTGGATAAGTGATATTTTTATAATCACCAATAACATATGAAATTTGATTTTCAAGCTCTTCTATTGGAGTTAAGATAATCTCTCTTTCACTTCTAGATCTAAACTCTGCTAATAAACTTAAAAGATTTCCCTCTGAACTTGTTGTCTCAAGACCTCCTTTTAATAAA
>OGJD01000845.1_pt1 | contig 22082 bp, 13 predicted proteins | sample 1571971 | NCBI WGS metagenome assembly OGJD01 (sample SAMEA2582117, study PRJEB24529) | metagenome | biome: Human gut stool | place: China | collected 2011
TGTTGAGACCAGTGATGGCAAGGTCGGCTTTAGGTTCTGACAAAGTAACTCTTGTTTGTGTCCCACCCACACCGATTTGTGAACCGTCGTTTTGAACATAGTAAAGATGAACATTGTAAAGACCAGTTACGTTTTTGTGGTTAGCTACTTGAACAGTAACCTTGTAATTGCCATCTGTTTGACGTGTCGCTTCATACCAACGAATATCATCTTGACCATCAGCCTCAGACCAGATAGGCACTTGGACCGTTCGAACCCCCTTAGGGCTATAAACATCGCTGATGACCACTTCAAAAGTGCTAGCACCATTGTTATTTAAGATAGAAATACTACCACTTGGCTTAGTTTCATTGACATCAACCACAGTCTCAGTCAAATACTGACGATTGTCATCCTTATCGACGAGATAAACATCTGCACGGTATTTACCAGTTGAATGTTTATGATCTGAAGACTTAATCGTCACACGATAGCTACCGTCTGCTTGTTTACTTGCCTTATGCCAAACCAAATCATCTTGACCATTAACAAGACTCCATGATGGGACCAAGACTTCCTTCAAGCCATTTGGTGCAACAATATTTCGAACCACAGCATCAAAAGTGCCTGTAGCTGCATTATTATTTTCAATCGTTAGGCTTGCACTTGGACGAGAGTAAGTTACCGATACTACTTTCTCAGAAATATAATGTCTCTTATTTGTTCGATCAACAACATAGGCGTCTGCACGGTAATTGCCAGCCTCACCCTTGTGATCTACCGCCTTAATGGTTACACGATAAGAGCCGTCCATTTGCTTGGCTGCCTTATGCCAAATCAAGTCATCTTGACCATTGGCTAGACTCCAAGATGGAACAAGAACCTCTTTAACACCCAAGGGTGCCACAATATCTCGAACCACAGCATCAAAGGTACCAGTGACCTTGTTGTTGTTCTCAATTGAGAAGCTTGCCTTAGGTTTTAGAACATCAGTATCATGAGAATGAGTCAACTTAGCAGGTTCAGCCACGGTATTGCTTGAAACCTCAGAAGCAGTCGGTACCGTCGCATTTTCTGAACTCGCTACTGTGTTCGCCTGAACTACAGATTCAGAGGCAACGACTCTTGATTCAGATGCTACAATCGTTGTTGAGCTTGCTTGACTAACTTGTGGAGCACTTGAGTTTGCTACTTCACTTGTGGCTGTAGATGTTACCGCCACAGTTGAACTTGGACTTACTGATGGTGACTCTTGTGCAAGAACTGCTCCACCACCAAAAATTTCTGCTGCTGTCGCAGGTTGATACTGGTTCCCTTCAGTAACCGTAGGCATTTGCGTAGCTACCTCATCAGCACTGGCTACCTGAGTGGTCATCGCCATGAGAACAGCTGCACTGGCATAGTAGATAAAATCTTTTGTTCGCATTTAACTTTCCTTTGACACTTTTTAATACGTCACCCATTTTACCATAGAAAATGTCTTACGAATAGAGCAAAAGTGATAATTATCTAAAAAAACTATAAAAATGATAAAAAAATAAGTAATTTCCATACTAAAAGTATCAACGTTATCCAAATAAAGAACCTAAAAACCTATAAATAAGAGATTCCAAATGTATATATAATATTCTGAAAATAGATAAATAAAAAAATATGACTATCAAAAATGAACACCAAAAAAGCCCTTAGAAGTTTCCTTCTAAAGACCTTTCATTAATAGATTAAGCAAAGATTGAGAAGAATGGTGCACCAAGCTTAGTATCCATTGCATCTCGACTCTGAACACCATGAATGTAATCCAATGAATACCAACCATTGTTATTGGCGTTAAATGGATCACGAACATAAGTTTTACCATTATCATAGCCATGAAGTACGATTTCATGCGTGTAAGGATAATTGATAAATTGGCTTGCTCCTACTGCCGCCAGAACATGTTGGCCTGACATCAAAGCTGAAGCAATGTTAGCAATGCTTGAAAGCATGTTGCTCTTAAGTCCCCAGTTCTTACTTGCTAATACAATACCATCCGCGTCTGTACCAGCAACTGATGTTTTATTGAACGAATTTGTATTGTAGTACAAATAATCCGCAACTGTCGTTGGTGCAATTACAGTTCCCAAAATATCTGTAAAAGTCATGGCAAGTGATGTTGGAACACAGCCTGACTGGTCCATATTGCTGACACCATACCACTTAGAAGCCCAACGAGGATCACGTTGAGAATAATAAGTCGTCTGAGGCTCAACACGACGATTACGTGGAGCAAGAGCTGTCTCACCAAGGTTGAATCCGTCTACAGTATTGTCTACATAGTCTACATAAACATGAGTCGTATAGTTACCGATAAGATTCTTGTGATTAACCGTCGACACATTGATTTCAGTATGTGTTCCAGTAGGTGCCGTATTGTACCAAGAAAGGTTTCCTTGGTTGCTTTCTGACCATACAGCTACACGGATATTCTTAATTTGACGTCCTTGTGGTGCCTGATCAACCACTACTGTGTAACTACCAGCTTCTGAATTAACATTAGTGATATAGGTTTGCGTTTTAGTCTTAGCATTACGGAATTCAACTGTCGTTGTTGTGCCACCGACACCAACTTGTGAACCATCATTTAAAATGTAGTACAAATGAATATTGTACAAGCCTGTTGAGTTTTTATGGTTAGTAGCTTGAACATTTACTGTATAAGTGCCATTAGCTTGACGTGTTGCTTCATACCAACGAATATCATCTTGTCCGTCTTTTTCAGACCAAATAGGTACTTGAACAGTACGAACACCTTTAGGACTATAAACATCACTGATAATGACATCAAAAGTACCAGTATCTTTATTGTTATTAACTACTGAAATAGTACCGACTGGTTTATTATGTTTCACATCCACAATTGTTTCAGTGACATAATGACGTTGGTTGGCATTATCTACGATATAAAGGTCAGCACGGTAATTGCCTAGAGAATTCTTATGCTCACTAGCCTTAATAGTAACACGGTAGCTACCATCAGATTGGCGACTAGCTTTGTGCCAAACCAGATCATCTTGTCCGTTAACTAGACTCCATGAAGGAACTAAGACTTCCTTAACCCCATTTGGTGCTACGATATTGCGAATAACAGCATCAAAAGTACCTAAATCAGCATTATTATTTTCAATAACGAGACTTGCGCTAGGGCGAGTTTGAGTAACTTCTACCACTTTTTCAGTGAGATAGAAACGTTTGTTAGAGTCATCTACAATGTAGGCATCAGCACGGTATTTACCTGTTGAATTCTTATGATCCGTTGCTTTGATAGTCACTCGGTAAGAACCGTCGGCTTGACGAGTGGCCTTATGCCAGATAAGGTCATCCTGACCACCAGCCAAACTCCATGATGGAACAAGAACCTCTTTCAAACCTGTAGGTGCAACAATATTACGAACAACGGCATCAAAAGTACCTGCTGCAGTATTGTTGTTTTCAATTGTAAGGACACCACTTGGTCGAGCATAATCAACAGACACTACTTTTTCGGCAATATAATGACGATTGTTAGCGTTGTCCACGATGTAGGCATCAGCACGGTAATTCCCTTTATTGCCCTTATGCTCACTTGCCTTAATGGTGACACGATAGCTACCATCATTTTGCTTGGTTGCCTTATGCCAAATAAGGTCGTCTTGACCATTTTCAAGACTCCATGATGGGACTAAAACCTCTTTAACACCTAGTGGTGCTGAGATATTAGTGATAACGGCATCAAAAGTTCCTGCCTTAGCATTATTGTTTTCAATAGCAAAACTTGCTTTAGGTTTCAACTGCTCCGGTGTCTTACCAATGAAGACTTGCGTAGTTGTTCCACCAACACCCGTCATTTGACCATCTTTTTGAATATAGTAAAGATGGATGTTATAAAGGCCTGTTGAGTTTTTATGAGCTGAAGCCTTAACGTTTACTGTATAAGTTCCATTATTTTGACAGTTAGCCGTATACCAGATAATGTCATCTTGGCCATTAATTTCTGACCAAATTGGAACAGAGACAGTTTCAACACCATTTGGTGCCTTAACATTAGAGATGACAACATCAAAGCTACCAAGAGTTGGATTATTATTGACAATAGAAATGGTTCCACTCAAATCGCCTTGAGTGTTATCAACCTCAGCACTGGCATTTGCTGTGAAACGTCCTGTATAGTCCACGCTGTGGTCAAAGACATGTTTACCTGGCAAGAGATTATCCGTAGCTGAAAACTGCCATGCACCAGTTTTGGCATTATAGCGCATGTTCTTAGCACTTGTTGCTGTAAGAGTTGATGATGGGTACTGGGCAACCCAGAAATTCTCAATCCCAAATTGAGAGGTTGAGACAGGTCCACGGTAGCCTAGATTGTTCTCATCCAACCAGCTAGCACTTGTGTAGAACATCAAGTTGTTGTATCCATGCTTACGCATTTCGTTAACCCAAGCTTGAGTGTTACGGTTGATATTTGGAAGCATCTTAGAGTCTTCGAAATCATTAACCATAACAGTACTCTTTGGAAGGTTTAGTTTTTGTGCAGCTTGGATGTAGAAACGAGCTTCTGCACGTGCTTCTTCCTCAGTTGTGTATCGAGAAAAATGATAGGTTGATACTTGAAGACCAGCAATTTGAGCATTGCGAACTTGTGATGGTGCTTTAGGGTTGTTGTACCAAGTGTCCTCAGTCAACTTGACAACGACACCACCCACACCCTGGCGTGCAAGAGCACGATAGTCATCTACACTGATATCACCATTATGGCTGCTGACATCGATAAAAGTCTTTGGTTGTACCTTAAGCGTTGGCGAAGGAACATCCGTAGAATTCGTCAATTTAGCAGGTGTTGCTACAGCGCTGTTTGACGTTTCCGAACTTGTCGCACTTGTAGAAGCTGTTGCACTTTCTGAACTAACAACTGAAGATGTTACTGAAGTTGACGCTACAGCAACAGTAGAGTTAGCTACTGAAGTTGATGCCGCAGTTGTTACAGCCTCTGAACTTTCTGGTGCAAGTGACGTAGATACCGCAGGAGCACTAGGTTTTGCCACCTCACTCGTAGCTACGGGTGCTGAAACAGTTGAACTAGGAGTTGCAGGCAAGGCTGCTTCTCCACCAAAAATCTCAGCCGCTGTCGCAGGTTGATACTGATTTCCTTCAGTAACAGAAGGTGTTTGTGTCGCCACTTCATCTGCATGAGCAACCTGAGTTGTCACAGCTAAAAGAACAGCCGCACTGGCATAGTAGATAAAATCTTTTGTTCGCATTTAACTTTCCTTTTGCATTTTTAATACGTTAACCATTTTACCATAGAAAAACTCTAATGGAAAGGTCATTATTAAAGGTTTTCTAAATAAGGCAGAAATATTATAAAATTCTAAACGCTACAAAATTGCGATTTATCTTATTTGAAAACCCTTTAACTACCTATTCGTATTTAACACTAAAAATCCAAAGAAATTTACAAGATATAGCTAAAGATGAAAATGTGTGATAAAAGAAAAATTCCCGAACATCTGTCCGAGAATTTTATCAGCTTTATTTACGTTTTGGTGGGTTATGGATAGCTTCTCCAAGTACGTCAGCAAAGGCTTCATACATGTTTTCAGAGAAGGTTGGGTGACCGTGGATAGATTGCAAGAGTTCATCTACAGTCAATTCATTTTCCATAATTGTTGATGCTTCGTTAATCAATTCAGCTGCGGCTGGACCGATAATGTGAACACCAAGGATTTCATGGTACTTCGCATCTGCAACGACTTTAACAAAACCGTGTGCTTCGTTTGAAGCGATGGCACGTCCGTTACCAGCGAAGCTTGATTTACCAACGAGGACATCACCGTATTTAGCGCGTGCATCCTCTTCAGTAAGACCACACATAGCGACTTCTGGGTGAGTGTAGACAGCTGCTGGTGTGTAGTCAAGGTGAGCCTTACGGACATTGCCACGCATAGCATTTTCAGCTGCAACTTCACCCATACGGTAAGCCGCGTGAGCAAGCATCTTAGTTCCGTTAACATCACCCGGTGCGTAGATTCCTGGGATTGATGTTTCTTGATAAGCATTAACTTTGATACGACCACGGTCAAGTTCAAGGTTAAGATTTTCAAGACCATCCAATTGAGGGACACGACCGATTGAAAGAAGGGCACGATCCGCTACAATCTCTTCACCATTATTAAGTTTAAGGGTCAATTGGTTGTTAGCTTCTACAATCTCAGAAACCCCAACAGATGTCATGATCTTCATACCCTTCTTAGCAAGGATTTTTTGAAGTTCAAGAGATACTTCCTTATCCATAGCAGGAATAATGCGGTCAGCCATCTCAACAACAGTCACTTCTACACCGTATGAGGCATAAACAAGACCAAGCTCGATACCAACGACACCACCACCCATAACAGCAAGTGATTTAGGCAATTCACGTAAGTCAAGAATATCATCTGATGTCATCACAAGTTGTGACTCAATACCAGGAATATTGATACGAGATACTTTTGATCCAGTCGCAAGGATGATATTGCGTCCCTTGATTGTTTCTGAACCAATAGTAACTGTCTTATCTGGGTTAACTTGACCAAGACCGTTGAAAATAGTGACCTTGTTAGCCTTCAAAAGACCTTGAACACCACCAGTAAGGGTCTTAACGACAGAGTTCTTAAAGTCAACTGTCTTATCCATATCGATAGTGTAGTTTGTTGACGCTAGGTTGATACCACGACCTGCTGCAATCTTAAGTCCATCAAGGATTTCTGCATTTTTAAGGTAGGTCTTAGTTGGGATACATCCTTTATTCAAACATGTTCCACCAAATTCAGATTTTTCAACGATGGCAACCTTACCACCAAGTTGTGCACCACGAATGGCAGAATAGTAACCAGCAGGACCACCACCGACAACGATAATATCGTACTCATTGTCAGCAAGTGGTGCTTTTTCTGCAGCAGCTGCTGGAGCAGCTTGGGCAGGAGCTTTAGGAACTTCAAGACCAGCTGATTCCAACTGAGCAGTTGCTTCTGCAACAGGTGCGCTAGCAGCGTTATCAGCCACAACTTCACCTTCTGCTCCAATATAACCAATAACCTCAGTAACTGGCACTGTTTCACCAGCCTGACGAGTAATTTTCAAAAGAACACCAGAATCCTCTGCTTCAAGTTCCATGTTCGTTTTATCTGACATGATTTCAAGAAGGATATCTCCCTCATTAACCACATCACCCTCTTGTTTTTTCCACTCGATGATTTCGCCTTCCTGCATATCAACACCAAGCTTAGGCATAATAATCTCAAAAGCCATATTTTATGATACTAAGAACGCTAAAATGCGACAGAATTTTAGGAGTTTTACGTTAGTGTGCTTGCACACAAGTAAAACTATCTAAATTCCGAAGCATTTCGTTCGAGTTCAAATCGACTCAAACGCTTTAACGCCCTCTCCTTTCTACTTTAAATTATAATTTCCGATACTCCCACAGTTAAAACAAGAAAAGATCTTACTAGCGAGAAATATCACTTAACCGTCGCTAGAAAGTTAGTTTCCTTTATTGGCCATCTTGATAATAGCAGCCTTAATCTTTTCAACATCTGGAAGAACCGCTTGTTCCAAGACACGCGCATAAGGTACAGGCACATCTTCACTTGCCAAACGTACAATTGGGTGGTCAAGGTAATCAAATGCTTCACTTTCAGTAACCATAGCAGCAATCTCACCGATGAATCCACCAGTCTTATAAGCATCATTGACCAACATAAGTTTACCAGTCTTCTTAACTGACTCGAAAATCAATTCCTTATCAAGTGGGATAAGCGTACGTGGGTCAACAACCTCAACATTGATACCTTGTTCAGCCACTTCTTCAGCAGCCTTAAGAACACGTTCCAACATACGACCATAGGTGACAATAGTAAGGTCAGTTCCTTCACGCTTGATTTCACCTTTTCCAAGTGGAATGTAGAAATCAGGGTCTTGTGTCACTTCCTCTTTTTTACCGTAAAGTGCTTTTGGTTCCATGAAGATAACAATGTTATTATCTTGAATAGCAGATTTCAAAAGACCTTTAGCGTCGTTAGCATTACCTGGAGCAACCACTTTAATCCCTGGAATGTGAGTCAACCATGACTCAAGAGATTGTGAGTGCTGTGCCGCAGAACCAATCCCTGAACCAGAAGCTACACGGAAGGTTACAGGAGTCTTCAAACCACCACCAAACATGTAGTTGTTTTTTGCACCATTATTAACGATAGCGTCAAGGGCAATCGTGATGAAGTCCATGAAAGTCAAGTCAACGATTGGACGAAGACCTGTAATGGCAGACCCAACAGCTGCACCAGCGATAGCTGCCTCTGAAATTGGTGTATCTTTAACACGTTTTTCACCAAACTCTGCCAACATACCAACTGATGTACCGAAGTCACCACCATAGATACCAACATCTTCACCCATAAGGAAGATATTTTCGTCTTTACGCATTTCCTCGCTCATAGCAAGGTTTACTGCCTCACGCAAGGCCATCAATTTTGTTTCACTCATACTTGTATTCCTCAACCTTTCTCTTTAGTCTACCCATACATCTTCAAAGGCAACTGAAAGTTCTGGATCTGGGCTATTTTGGGCGAACTCATAAGCTGCATCAACCTCTGCCTTAACTTGGCTTTGGATAGCATCTAACTCTTCAGCGCTTGCGATATTTTCAGCAACGAGATAGTCACGGTATTTAATAATAGGGTCGTTATTGTTCTTCCACTCATCAACTTCTTCCTTAGTACGGTAAACACCCGCATCGGCAGTTGAGTGACCGAACCAACGGTAAGATTCTACCTCAACGATAGCAGGACCGTTACCACCACGGACATGCTCAACAGCCTTGCCCATTGTTTCATAGACTGCCAAAACATCGTTACCATCTTCACAGTAGAAACCAGGAATGCCATAAGCTTCCGCACGTGTATAAAGGTGAGGTGTATTTGTAGCCTTATGGATATCCATTGAGATACCATAACGGTTATTGATGATAAAGAAGATAACAGGTAATTTCCAAGTAGCTGCCATATTGACTGACTCATGGAATGAACCTTCGTTGGTTGCGCCATCTCCAGAGAATGCCACAACAATGTTTCCTGTTTCTTTGTATTGCTGAGTGAGGGCTGCACCTACGGCAAGAGCGTAACCACCACCAACGATACCGTTAGTACCATAGTTACCTTTTTCAAAGTCAGCCAAGTGCATAGAACCACCACGGCCCTTAGAAACACCGGTTGCTTTACCAGCAAGTTCTGCCATCATTTTATTCAAATCCATGTCTTGGGCGATAGATTGTCCGTGACCACGGTGATTTGAAAAGAAGATATCGTCATAGCTCAAGTGTTGAACAGCACCAACGTTGGCTGCTTCCTCACCAACTGAAAAGTGAGTCATCCCTTGAACAAAACCACGACGAACCAATTTATTAATACGTGAATCAAATTCACGAATACGTTCCATTTTAGTGAACATCTCAAGATGTGTCTCTTTAGAAAGTTTTACCATATCGATCTCCTCTATCGAAATTTTTCTATACATCTAGGATAGGTTAAAAAAACTTAATGAGCAAGAAATATGCTTGAAAAATGAAAAGCCTTACAACCTTATCACTTATAGGCAATCCGTATGCTTTTTTTTAGCGCATTATGATATAATTGTATAGATTTTACCCGAATAGGAGAATATTTGATATTGAGTGACGTCATCGTTCACGGGCTTACGGCATGTATAGCTTTTATTTTACAAATTGTTATCTTCAAGGTAACTACGAAAAGGCCTTTAAGATACTGGATTCTTATTTTAGCAGGTTTAGCCATTTTTGCCTCTAGTTATTTTGGTATTTACTTTCCAAAATCTGGTTTTATTGCACTTGTGCTCTTTCTAGCTAACAAATCCTACAAAAATCTGAGACATACCATTTTGGAGACTTCCTTCATACCTTTCACCTTTGCCTTAATGGTGAGACTGGTAATTTTCCTGATTATTCCAATCTTTTTCCCTTCTGTCCTAGATTATTATTTTGCTGGTCCATTTATTCTTTTGCTTGCGTTTTTGCTATGGTTCGCTCAAAATGCCCTTCTTCAAGTGGACTACTCTCGAATGATGCAAATTGACAAAGCAAGACCATGGTACAAATCAACCTCTGTTGCTCTTTGTGCTCTAGCCATTATTTACTTTGCTTCTGAACTTCTTTCAACAGACATTCACTTTACCATTGCCTTTCTTATTATTACAGCTCTGATTCTATCTGGACAGGTTAATCTCTATAGAAAGGACCTCAGTGCACAAACACAAGCAGCTCAAGAGGAACATTCTCTGCTTCTTCAAAAATCAAGCCAGAACATCAATACTTGGTACCAGAAAAAAACTAGCCAAGAACTCTTCATCAAAGACGAAGCTGAAAATCTCTACGATATCATCCGTTTCCAACAAAACGAGGAGGCTCAGGAGTTAATTGACTACTTGCTGACTCCGAATCCACTCGATAAAAAGATTGATCATTTTTATCGAGATAAACTTGAAAATATTAAACTCCCTGATTTGCGAGTCCTCTTTGAAGCTAAATTTCTAAAGGCAAAAGAATTGGATGTTTGGGTTAGTATGGAGGTCCCAGAACCCATTACCGTTTATCCTATTTATCCTTTAGATTGGGTATATGTCCTATCAACTATCTTGGATCATGTCATTGACCAAGCACAAGATAGCGAACCGAAATACCTTAGCTATGCTTATTTTAAAGACGAGGATAGTCAACATTTTGTCGTTGAAAGTTCAAGCACTAAAGAAGATTCAGCTATTACATCTGATTTCTCTGATCCCGAACTGAAACGCGTCAATAAGATCCTATCCACTTATCCAAACGTTAACATCGTTTCTAATACACGTGCTGGTATTTACCGCTTACAAATCGAGATTGACATGACAAAAGGAGGTTACAATGATTACTAATATTATCAATCCTCTCTTACAGGCTGTTAGTTTCATTTCTATTTGGTACCTCTACCAGACTATGTCTAAGGTTAAGCCACTACGAGGACACCTCTTACTTCTATTTTTGTCCTATGTAGCTGCAGCATCCTATTTTAATCTCGTAAAAATCGTTGTAGACCCTCTTTTCTTCCTTGTTGCTGATTTGGCCCTTGTAAAAGAGCGTTCTTTCTATCATCGATTGCTATACGCCTTTTATCCAACTATCCTTTTTGATATGGCAACACGACTACTTTCAATTGTCATTATCCCTCACGTCTTACATATCAAAGGTGATATTACCCTCAACACTAACTTACATATCTTGACCTACATCTTAGCACCATTAATCATTTACCTAATGCTTAAAATCTTCGCCGTAGACCTAAATCAGATGAGTAGTCTTGACGAAGTTTGGGCTAGACGTAACTGGTTGCGAAGCACTGCCTTCCTAGCTGTCTATTATGTCTTCTTTACTGTTATCCATGGTCTTAACAGTATCCTTACGACAACTAATGATCCTAAAAATTTATTTGAAATAATTTTCAAGGTCAATGCTAATAGGTCTGTTATCTTGGTTCTATACATTGCTCTACTACTATGGGATTTTTACAATTGGAACCAGGCTGTCCACCAACAATCTATCGATAGACTTAACAAAGAACGCCATAAATTGTTGGGTACTATGACTAACTACAGCAAATCCTTTATCCAAATTATCACGCAAAAGCAAAAATCCTTCGACCTATTCAAAAAAAATCTCAAGGACGTTTCTCTTGCCTTGGAAAATGAAGATACTGCAAAAGCTACGAGTCTACTTGAAATTTATAAAACGGACAATGCTAGCATTGGTAATCCAGAGACTCAAGAAAACTTGGATAGGCTTAGCAATCCAATAATAGCAAGTTTTCTTTCAAATCGTATTTTGGAAATGAGAGCGTCTCATGTCGATATCTCCATTAATATAAGCCCTCAGTTTGGTGAGATTCCTTTACCTGACTTAGATTTATATCAACTGCTCCAAGCTTCGGATAAAGCGATATTTAAACTACTTCGTCCTGATATCAAGGTCATCAGTAGTTACCTGCAACTGGATCACTCACAACTCCTTGTCGTTGAATTACCAGTTTTGGCTGATAAGGTTAGCAAAGATAAAGAACTGAATGATTTGGTTAAGACTTTGCCAAATGTTGACTATCGCATCGGTTTACATGCAGGTTATCTGACTCAAATAATTGAAATCTTTGAACCTGGTTATTAAGATGATATTGAAAAAGAGCCACCGGCTCTTTTTTTGTTGCTTTTTATCTCTTCACTCTCAAACTTCCTAGCATTTTTGAACAAGGATAATTCTTCGACAAACAAAAAGACACTCAAAATCATATAGACTGAGTGTCTCTATTGATAGTAAACTCCGACTAGCGTAGCTTAGAAGGCGCCACCACCGCCTCCTCCGCCACCACCAGAGAAGCCACCGCCTCCAAAGCCGCCACTACCACTGTTCGAATTGATAGAGAAGCTACTTACACTATCTGAGGCAGAAACGTAAGATTCTAGATAATTGACATTATTCATCATGATAAACGGTGCTGCTGAATAAGTAAACTCATCTAGAGATGGATTGCTGAGGTGAATGTTGTAACGTTTTAGGACATCACTAACTTTTTTCGCCTGTCCATAGAGTGTCGCATAAACCAAGATACGATTCCATAGGATGACAGATTCTAATTCTGACTCTTTAAAGCTAGGAATACTCTGAATCATATTTTTAAAGCTATGCCACTGGTAATACGTTGAAATTTGAGTTGCATCAAGACATCTCTGACGACGTCTTTTCACCAAGAACCAGAATAAAACGGTAAGTCCTGCTATAGGTAGTAGTCCAAGAATATAGTAAAAACCAACTCCTGATCCAAATGCACCAAATAAGAACAAAGTTGAAAGTATACAAAACATCATTGAAAGTGCCAAAGCTGCTACTCCCAATATGTTAAATGTCTTTTCTTTCGGACTAAAATCTCTATAAATTTTAGGAAGTCCAAGCGCAAATTCCTCTTTTTCTACGCCTTTTGCTACTTGATAGCCGTCATTAGTGAATTGATATTTGACACGTTTTCCCTGAGATCGAATAGTTTCTCGCTCATAGCTTGTTCTAGCACTCTTAAATTGTTTTTCTAGAGCATCTTTATCAAGATAATAGCGCGAGAACATTTCCGTATCTCTAATTTCCATGCGACCATCAAACAACATATCCAAGAAAGACACTTCAAATGAAGAGAGCACCTCCTTTTCAATACGTGTCAGAATATTACTATCACCTTCTTGTCTATAGGTGAGATGACCTCTATCAATCAAATCAAGGATGGTAGCTTGCACCATATATTTAAACTTCAGAGGACCCGTTTCTTCTTTTAGACCTGTTTTGTCGAAGGACTGATTATAAACATTCTTGGCTAGGACCAAAGGTGCTAAATTTTGAGGGGCTTCATAAAGACGGGCATCTCGAGGGAAAGAAGGCATCCTAGTGCTATAAAGAACAATGAGGTAACAGAAAATACCAATAAGAACAAAGCTTAAGATCACAAGTGGTAAGATGACATAAAAAATGCGTCGAAAGTTTTCTTTAGATTTCTTGATATCTGCTTCTTTTTTTAGAAAGTCTGCCTTATTCGTCTTATTTAATAAGTAAGCCTGATTATTTTCTCGTAAAGCACTGGTCATCGGCCAGTAGGCGTGTAATTCCAATTTACCTGATGCTGGTAAATTGTCTACATGAACCTGATAACCTGTAGAAGTGCGCCTAACCTGTGGGTCTTTTCCGAAATAGCCGGTGTGGGCATAAAGCTCTCCTTGACTTGCATCCAGACCATCAACTGTGAAATCAACCTGTCCAAATCCTTTATCCCAATCAGAGATAGGAAACCAATTTAAAACTGCAATATCTGAATATAGATTCAACAGGTGTTGGATTTGCCAAGTAACTTTGAGGACAACTCTATCACCATCTGAACCTGAATTATAAACTTTGAGTTTAACACCTTCATAGGAGTCTGTTTTTTCAACTGTAATATCTGTTTTTTCTTTCCCATTTACAGTTGCTGAAACCTTGGGATCATCCATAATAGAATAACCACCAATTTTCCCCAAGGTTACATACTGACCTTTATAGTCACTATCAAAATCATAAGTCACTTCCTGAGTAAAGGTCGCATTACCATCATCTTGAATTGAAAGGTGACCAACATAGGAAGGCAGACTATACTCTACCTCATCAGCTTTAACGTGCTGCAAAGACAATGGCAGAAAACAGACTAACAGAACAGTTAAAGTAACATATTTAACAAGACCTTTCAGTATCTTTTTCATCATTTTGCTCCTTCAAGGACTAAAAAAGCAGGTGCAACACCAAGTGTCTCGATGTGCCCTGCTCTGATCCCTTATTTAGGCTTGATAAACAATCTCACCGTCACAGATAGTATATTTAACACTACCCGTAAGCTCTTCGCCCACAAATGGTGAATTGGCTGCTTTAGACTTAAAGTCTGCTGTGACCTGACGTTTTTCTTTGTCCGCAAAGATTACAAGGTCAGCTGGTCCATTTTCAGCCAAATAACCGGCATCGAAGCCATAAAGATCAGATGGGTTGCTAGTCATTACTTTCAAGAGTTCCGTCAAGCTTAAGTGACCTGCTTCAACCAAGTAGGTCAATCCAAGAGATAGAGATGTTTCAAGACCAGTCATTCCTGATGGTGCTTTAGTAACATCATCGACATTCTTTTCATCGGCATGGTGTGGCGCGTGGTCTGTGGCAATGACTGAGATGACTCCAGATTTCAATCCTTCGATAACGGCCTGACGGTCAGATTCCAAACGAAGTGGTGGGTTCATCTTGGCATTAGCACCTTTTGAGAGCAAGAGGTCTTCAGTCTTAGAGAAATGCTGCGGTGCCACTTCGGCAGTAACTTGCGCTCCAAGTTTTTGGGCAAATTCAACCACTTTTACAGATTCAGCTTTTGACAAGTGTTGAATATGAACATGTGCTTGTGTATCATAAGCAATCATGACATCACGCGCAATCATACTGTACTCAGCTACACCAGTTGCCCCACAAATATGGAATTCTTTTTTAGCAATATTTTCATTGAAACCGAGAATGCCATTAAGATCTGGATCCTCCTCGTGAAGACTGATAAAGGTATTATTCTCTTTAGCTAGCTCCATGGCCTTTTTGACAATACCAGCATTGGTCAATGGAATACCATCATCTGAGAATCCAACAGCACCGGCTTCAAGCAAGCCCTTGAAATCAGTGATGTTTTCACCATCAAAGTTCTTTGTAATAGTCGCAACAGACTTAACATGGATATTTTCCTTAGCTGCTGAAGTCAAGACCTCCTCCAAGGTTTCCTTGTCTGAAATCGTTGGATTAGTGTTAGCCATCATGACAACTGTTGTAAAACCACCTGCAGCCGCTGCCAAGGCACCCGTATGAATGTCTTCTTTGTGGGTTTGACCTGGCTCACGGAAATGAACATGGATATCCACCAAACCAGGAGCAACCACAAGTCCAGTCGCATCGATGACTTGAGCATCTCCAGCTTCGATATTTTCCGCAATCTTAACGACTTTTTTACCATCAACAAGAACATCAGCTTGCGTATCCAAACCAGACTTAGGGTCTACAACACGACCATTTTTAATCAGTAACATAATCTTCCAACTTTCTATTTTACTTCAACCAATCAATTGGGGATTGGCCTTGAGATACAAGGTAGGCATTGGCTTTTGAAAAAGGCTTGCTGCCAAAAAAACCACGATAGGCCGACAAGGGACTCGGATGGGCACTCTCAATAATGGCATGCTTTGGATTGGTCACCAGCGCTTTCTTCTTACGAGCATAGCCACCCCAAAGTATAAAGACAACAGGAGTATCCTTTTGATTGAGAACCTTAATCACAGCATCTGTAAAAGGTTCCCAAACCTGACCAGCATGCCTATTTGCTTGACCAGCTGGAACTGTCAGACAGGCATTAAGCAAAAGCACCCCTTGCTCAGCCCATGAAGTTAAATCATGAAAGGGTCTAGGACCCAAATCTTCCTCTAACTCCTTGAGAATATTTTTCAAAGACGGGGGAGCAGGAAGGCTATCAGGTACTGAGAAGGATAGTCCCTGTGCTTGATGAGGCCCATGATAAGGGTCCTGACCAAGAATTACCACCCGCACTTCTTCAAATGGGGTCTCCAACAAGGCATTAAAAACCTTGTCACGTGGCGGATAAACCGTTCCCTGACTATAAACCTGATCCATAAACTGATTTATCTTTGAAAAATAATGATCTGGCAGTTCCTCTTTCAGAAGCTTGTGCCATGTCGAATGTTCCATAAAAACCTCTTTTTAGACTGTTTTACACCCTAAATTATACCATAATTTGTAGGGAATATTCGGAAAATACTGAAAAAACACCCTGATTACTAGGCATTTTCTATAAAGTTTTAAAAATGAATGAATCCACAAGTTTAAAGGGCTTACAACCTTTAACTCGTTATAGTTTTATGCTATAATTTAAACTTGTATTTTAAGAGAAAAGGTAATCCTATGACTACGTATGAAAATTTAAGAGCAGCCAGACGAGGTCCTATTGTCAGTATTGCTGCCTACGTTCTTCTTACCATTGCAAAACTTTTAGCTGGACACTTTTTAAACTCTAGCTCTTTGATTGCCGATGGTTTCAATAACTTGTCAGATATTTTGGGGAACGTAGCCCTACTCATTGGATTGCACCTAGCTAGTCAACCAGCTGATGCAGATCATAGGTTTGGTCATTGGAAGATTGAAGACTTATCAAGCCTAGTCACTTCCTTTATCATGTTCGTAGTAGGTTTCCAGGTCCTCATTCAAACAGTCCGAAAGATTTTTCTAAGAGAGGAAACTGTGGTTGATCCACTTGGTGCCACTGTTGGTATCCTATCTGCTATCGTCATGTGTGGCGTTTACTTTTACAATAAAAGACTTGCTAAAAAGCTAAAATCTAGTGCTTTGATTGCTGCTGCCAAGGACAATCTCTCCGATGCTGTAACTTCTATTGGTACCTCAATCGCTATCGTTGCAGCATCCTTCAACCTGACGATTATTGACTATATTACTGCCATTATCATTACCTTCTTCATCCTAAAGACAGCCTATGATATCTTCATGGAAGCAACCTTTAGTTTGTCAGACGGTTTCGACGAGAGAAACCTCAAGGCCTATGAAAAAGCCATTCTTGAGATTCCAAAAGTCACTAAAGTTAAGAAACAACGTGGCCGTTCTTATGGCAGCAACGTCTATCTTGATATTGTGGTTGAGATGAATCCTGACCTCTCTGTTTACGAGAGCCATGCCATTACCGAACAAATCGAGGAGGTCCTCAGCAAGCGTTTCTCTGTTTATGACACTGATGTCCACGTAGAACCCGCTGCCATTCCTGAAGACGAAATTTATGGCAATGTCCTTCACAAACTCTCTCGCAATGAAAAGATTATTCTGTCAAAAATTCCTGACTATGAAAATCTCTTGGCACCTGACTTCTACTTAATCGATGAAAATGGTCATCATCACACTCGTGAAGAAGTCATTGCTAATCAACAACCACTTCTCAATAACTTTGACAGCTTCAAGATGACATCTGTTAGTCAAAAAACGAAACTAATTAGTTATGAGTTGGGAGGAAATTTCCACACTAGTATCTGGCGTCGAAATGAAACCTGGTTTCTGATTTACCACCAAGTGACAATGATAAAAGATGAAAAGTAACGAGCAAGTAAGCTCGTTTTTTTCTGTTTCCAACCATATTTGGGTAACATTCAATCAATTCTAAAAATTACATTAAAATACCGAATGTTAGGAAAACTCTAACTTTTATATGTTATAATGAAAGTGTTTGTCACTACTGAATTTAGGGTTTTGACAGGCAAATGTTATTAATAGATAGAAATAGGTTCTGACAGCTACAGAACCCCATAGATATTAAAGGAGACACATTGTGAAAAAGAAAATTGTTGCCGTCCTTTTAGCAGCTTGTCTAGCCCTAGCACCGAGTTTGTCTAGTGCAGACGAATTGATGGATATCACACGCGCTGCTGGTTATACTGAAGCCACTGAGGCCTATCGTCCCAAATCAACCCTCTTAATTGATGGCAATACCGGAGATGTCCTCTGGGAAGAAAATGCTGATGAGGTGCGTGACCCTGCTTCTATGTCTAAGGCCATGACACTTTATTTGGTCTTTGAAGCTATGTCTAAAGGAGAGATTTCTGAAGATACTGTTATCACAGCTACTCCAACCGACCAAGCTATTGCCGATATTTACGAAATTTCCAACAACAAGATTGTTGCGGGTGTTGATTATACGGTTTCAGAACTCATCACTATGACGGCGGTGCCTTCCTCTAACGTTACAACCGTGATGCTGGCCAACTACTTGACCAATAATGATCCTGATAAATGGCTTGACATGATGAATGAAAAATCTAAAGAGCTAGGGATGACCAATACCAAATGGTTTAACGCTTCTGGTGCCGTTGCTGTTGCCTTCAAAGGTTACTACAGTCCTCAACGTTATGATAACAACCAAACCAACCAAACAACTGCGCGTGATTTGGCTATCATGACCTATAACTTCATCAAGAAATACCCAGAAATTCTCAAGTACACTAGCAAACCTGTTGTCACAGTTAAAAAGGGAACACCTTACGAGGAAACCTTCGAAACTTATAACTACTCTATTCCAGGAGCTAAATACGGAATTGATGGGGTTGATGGGTTGAAGACAGGATCAAGCCCAGAAGGTGCCTTCAACTATATTGATACTATCAAGCGTGGTGATCAACGTATGATTGCTGTCATCATGGGTTCTGGTGATTGGTCTGACCAAACAGGTGAAGAAATCCGTCATACCTTTGGTAATGCCCTCGTTGAGAAAATGTATAAAGACTTCTCTTACAAGAAAGTTCTTAGCAAGGGTGAACAAGAAATCGACGGTAAAAAGTACACTGTCGAAAAAGATGTCTACGCCACAGTCAAAAAAGGCAAAGACCCTAAAATCTCTGTTAAAGATGATCACATTGTCATTGATAATGGTCTGAAGACAGTATCACCTAATATCAAGGCTACTTCTGTTAAGGCTACAAAAGTTAAGGGATGGTTCGATTTTGGAAGTAACCAAAAAGATAAAAAGGCTACTAAAGCAACGAATAATGGCCAACTCCCAGTTTATTTCTGGTTGCTATGCCTTATCCCAGTTGGTCTCCTCTACTTGATTTACCTTAATGAAAAAGGACGTCGTCAAAGAGTCAAAGAACGTCGTCAAGCAAGACAAATCAATAAATAAAAGAAAGCGTGTCCATGACACGTTTTTTTTTATACTCTATTCAAGGAAGTCCCCCAAGAATACTGATAAAACCACCCAAAACTATGCTATAATAGTCAAGTATGACTTTTTTTACAAACAAATAACAAAAATAGATTAAAGGATGCTTTTAAGAGTGTCTAAACGTTGTTACTAAGGAGATTATTTTGAAAAAGAAATTGTTAGGACTCTTCCTGGTAGCTAGTCTGGCTTTAGCTCCCAGTCTGTCGTCCGCTGACCAACTGGTAGATATAGCACAAAAAGCGGGCTACAAGGAAGCCACCGAGACCTATCGACCTAAATCATCACTTTTGATTGATGCCAATACTGGTGATATCCTTTGGCAAGATAACATTGATGAAGTACGTGACCCCGCTTCCATGAGTAAGGCCATGTCTCTCTACTTGGTTTTTGACGCTTTGTCAAAGGGAGAAATCAAAGAAGACACCGTGATTACAGCCAAACCAACCGATGAGGCTATTGCTAATATCTACGAAATCTCAAACAACAAGATTGTTTCTGGAGTTAAATACACGGTTTCGGAACTTATCACTATGACAGCTGTTCCCTCTTCAAATGCAGCGACAGTCATGCTTGCCAACTATCTCAGTAATAATGATCCTGACAAGTGGATTGATCGCATGAACGAAAAGTCTAAAGAGCTCGGCATGACAAATACCAAATGGTACAATGCCTCTGGAGCTGGTGCGGCATCTTACAAAGGCTACTACACGCCTAAACGTTATGATAATAACCACTCTAACCAGACGACAGCCCGTGATTTGTCTATCATGGCTTATAACCTTATCAAACATCACCCTGAAATCCTTAAATACACTAGCCAACAGACAGTAACTGTCAAAAAAGGAACACCATACGAGGAAACCTTTGAAAATTACAACTACTCCTTGCCTGGTGCTGATTATGGCCTCAAAGGTGTTGATGGCTTAAAAACAGGATCAAGTCCTCGTGGAGACTACAACTACATCTCCACATGCAAACGAGGAAATCAACGTGTCATTTCAGTTATCCTGGGCGTTGGAAACTGGGAAGATGAAAGTAGTGAAAAAATCCGTCATGCCTTCGGTAACTCCCTTATTGAGAAAATGTTTAAAGACTATTCCTACAAGAAAGTCCTAAGCAAGGGCAAACAAAAGATTGATGGTAAAAACTACGATATCCAAAAAGATGTCTATGCCACAGTCAAAAAAGGACAAGAGCCTAAGATTAGTGTTAAAGATGATTATGTCCTTGTCGATAATGGCTTAAAAACAGTGTCACCTAAGATTAAAGCAAGTACTGTCAAGGCAACTAAAACTGGCTTTTTCCTCTTTTCAGGAGGTCAAAAAGAGAAACAAACAAGCAATAAGCATAACTTTATGAAACATTTTGCCTTGTTCTGCTTCCTCTTATTACCGCTTTATGTTGTCTACTTGATTTATATCAATGAGAAAAAACGTCGTCAAAAAGTCAAAGAACGCCGTCAAGCTCGACAAATCAATAACTAAAAGAACGTGCTCAACCGAGCACGTTTTTAGTTGTCTCCAAGAAATGTTTTGAGATGAGACATCTCATTTCGCATTTGTTCCAATCCCTCTTGATAGATGGCTTCAAACTTTTCAGGATCCTTCTCCAATCGACCAACTTCAAGCGCATGCTCTGGACGAATGGCATAAAGATTTCCAGTTTTTTCCAAAGCCTCAATCTTTTCAATACTCTTATTGTAGTGAATATGGCGACTTGATGCTACTTGGACAAATTCAGGGTATTTGCGGTAAAAGAGCTTGTAGATTCGCTTACTCGTTTTAGATGGCTCTTTACGGTAGCCCTTAGGACGCGTCAGAACGACAATGAGTTTGTCAAAGCCCAAATTCTCCATAAAATCAATGGGAAGACTATCAGACAGTCCACCATCCATGTAGCGTTTACCCTTGTACTCGACAATTTCAGAAACCAAAGGTAGGGCGGAACTTGCACGAAGAGCTTCCATCTGCTCAAAGACATGATCAATCTTGATATAGTCTGGTTTGCCGGTCTCAATATCTGTAGTGACTACATAGAAGGGAACACCCGACTCCGCAAAAGCCTCCTGATCAAAAACGTCTAACTCCATAGGAACCTTATAATAAGAGAACTCCTTATTTACAAAGTTACCTGTTGTCAGCCATGACCAGAAACTCATGTAGCGACGGTCTCCCATGAATCGTTTGTTGTAGCGAAGGGCTCTTTTGGGCTGGTTAGAAAGGTAATTAACACCAAAAAGTGCTCCAGCTGATACTGATACAACGCCGTCTACTTTGATTCCAGCTTCTAAAAAAGCATCTAAAACACCAGCAGTGTATAAGCCACGCATGCCTCCGCCTTCAAGGACTAAGCCTACCTTCATTCTAAAATCTCCTTCTTGATTGGTTCTGCTAGGACTTGATAACCTTGTGGACTCAAGTGTAAACCATCCGTTGTGTAAGTGTCATTTAACTGTCCTTGGGCATCTGTCAGGTAATCATAAAGATCAACATAGGTCACACCAGGGAGAACAGCTAATTGTTGATTAAGTTCACGGACAGTCGCATTATTTCGAATCTTAACCTTAGAAGCATATTGTGATTTTTCACTAACCGGAAAAACACTCAGCAAATAGACCTCAGTAAAGAGGGATTCCTGACGAACTGTCATGACAATTTCAGAAATACGATTAACAATATCTCGAATAGGGTAACCCCTTCC
>OGJD01000878.1_pt1 | contig 21577 bp, 25 predicted proteins | sample 1571971 | NCBI WGS metagenome assembly OGJD01 (sample SAMEA2582117, study PRJEB24529) | metagenome | biome: Human gut stool | place: China | collected 2011
GCAAACTGCCGACGCCGGAAGAGTACCAGACCTTCGTGGCGCAGGTGGATAAGACCGCGGTGGATACCTATCGCTACCTGAACTTCGACCAGCTCTCTCAGTACACCGAGAAGGCTGACGGGGTGATCTTCCAGACGGCAGTATAAACAGCAAAACCGTCTCTACGAGACGGTTTTTAGTGTTTGCACCCTCTCCCGTGGGAGAGGGACGGGGTGAGGGCATCAGGCCGCAGGGTCTTGCTCTCACCTTTTTATTTTCATTCCTCCCACCTCCCACGCTTTTTTTCTTCCTCGCTGCTGCGATAATTACCTTAATGGCTTTGCAGAGGAAAACACTATGGATTACGAATTTCTGCGCGACATCACCGGAGTGGTGAAAGTGCGTATGTCGATGGGCCACGAAGCTGTTGGACACTGGTTTAACGAAGAGGTGAAAGAAAATCTCTCCCTTCTTGATGAGGTTGAACAGGCGGCAAAGACGGTGAAAGGCAGTGAGCGCTCCTGGCAACGCGCCGGGCACGAATACACGCTGTGGATGGACGGTGAAGAGGTCATGGTGCGTGCCAACCAGCTCGAGTTTTCAGGCGACGAGATGGAAGAGGGGATGAGCTACTATGACGAAGAAAGCCTGTCGCTGTGCGGCGTAGAAGACTTCCTTCAGGTGGTGAATGCCTACCGCGAGTTCATGAAACAGCGGTAATTTCCCGAAGCATCCCTGCTCCGGGCAACACTTACACGGCCGGAATGTTGCGGCCGTAGTAGATCTCGCGCATCTCTTTCCAGAGCAGGTCAGTAATCGCCTTACGCTCTTCTTCGCTCAAATCTTCCGGCTTCGTGTGGAACATATAGTGCTTAAGGTCGAACTCCTTAAGTAACATCTTGGTATGGAAGATGTTTTCCTGATACACGTTCACGTCCATCATGTCGTACAGCGACTTCATGTCCTCGGACATAAAGTTCTGAATAGAGTTAATCTCGTGGTCGATGAAGTGCTTCATGCCGTTGACGTCACGGGTAAAACCGCGCACGCGGTAATCAATCGTGACGATATCCGATTCCAGCTGGTGGATGAGATAGTTCAGTGCGTTCAGCGGGGAAATCACGCCGCAGGTCGACACTTCAATATCGGCGCGGAACGTACACAGCCCGCCTTCCGGGTGACTCTCCGGGTAGGTATGGACGCAGATATGGCTTTTATCCAGGTGAGCAACCACCACTTCCGGCAGCGGGCCCGGATGTTCCGTTTTGTCGATAAGCTTCGGATCGACCGGCTCTTCGCTGACCAGTATGGTCACGCTGGCGCCCTGGGGTTCATAATCCTGTCGGGCAATATTCAGGATGTTGGCGCCAATAATGGAACAGGTTTCTGACAGGATCTCGGTCAGACGGTTGGCGTTGTAGAGTTCGTCGATATAGGCGATGTAACCATCGCGTTCTTCCGCTGTTTTGGCATAGCAGATATCGTAAATACAAAAACTCAGGCTTTTGGTCAGGTTGTTAAAGCCATGCAGTTTAAGCTTTTTCAATTAGCTCACCCCCTTAGTGGATAATGCGTCATGCAGGTACTGCGGCAGAGCAAACGCTGCGGTATGAATAGCCGGATTGTAGTATCGGCACTGAAGACCGGCCTGATGGAAGCGGGCCTGAATAATTTCGGTGGAAAGATGACGTAATACGTCGTTATCCGTCGCCCAGGCAAAGGTCATGATCCCACCGTAGTACGTCGGAATGGCCGCCTGATAGAAGCTGACATCCTCGAAATAGGTGCTGAGCTTACGATGGCTATCCAGCGCTTCATCCTGTTGCAGGAAGCAGACGCCGTTTTGGGCGACGAAGATCCCGCCCGGGTTCAGGCAACGCTTGCAGCCTTCGTAGAACGAGGAGGTAAACAGCGACGCGCCAGGGCCGATAGGATCGGTGCAGTCGGAGATAATGACGTCAAAGGTCTGGGTTGTCTGGTTAACAAAGTTAACCCCGTCATCAATCACCAGATTAAAACGCGGATCGTCATAGCTACCGGCATTGTGGTTGGGCAGGTACTGGCGGCTGAACGAGACGACGCCCGCATCGATTTCCACCATGGTGATGGTTTCAATGGAACGATGGCGGGAAACTTCACGCAGCATTGCGCCGTCGCCGCCGCCGATAATCAGGACATGCTTTGCATGGCCGTGGGCCAGCAGCGGAACGTGGGTCATCATCTCATGATAGATAAACTCATCTCGCTCGGTCGTTTGCACCACGCCGTCCAGCGCCATCACGCGGCCAAAGGCAGCATTCTCGAAGATGATGAGATCCTGGTGATCGGTTTTTTCATGATAGAGCACGTTATCAACGGCAAAGTACTGACCAAACTGGTCATGCAGTGTTTCATGCCACAACGTGTGGTCGGCCATACGCGGACTCCTCCTTTGTTAACATCCGTTACGCTCACAAAAAATGAGCGAAACATGATAGCTAACTATAACCGTGGTTGCACGGCTATAGGTTTAACAGGAGGCGTCGGGAAGGTTATTTGACGTAGGCGAGCAGGCTGAGCGAATCGCGAGCCAGCGCTTTGCATTTTTTAGCCGTGGGAATGCCAATACCGCTTAGGTCACGGTAGCTGTCTTCGCCGAGCGCCTTCATGTCAAAGCTGTCGTAGTTGCTGAGATCCCACTGGTTCTGCTGGGCAAAAAAGACCAGCGCGCGGCGAATTTGCCCGTTGGGTAAATTCTGGTAGCCACAATCATTTTTCAGGAATACAAAAACCGCCGTTAAATCGGCCATATCTTCCGCTTCATTTTCACTGAGCGCATAGCTGTTCGCACACATTGCCATCAGGCTACCGAACAAAATTGTCCTGAAAAACGTCTTCATTGCTTCTACCACTTCTTCACGGAAAATTAACGTTAGCATACTTGATGCCAGTGCGACGATCTTTATTATTGCCGCTTTACTTGACCTTCCGGTAAGGGGAGGGTTTATGCTCAAAAGATCGCCTGCTGGAAATAAGGAAATGAACATGCAACGTCGTGATTTTTTAAAATATTCCGTGGCGCTGGGGGCTGCCAGCGCCTTACCCCTCTGGAGCCGTGCGGTTTTCGCGGCTGACAGGCCTGCCTTACCCATCCCTGATTTACTTACCGCTGACGCCCGCAGCCGTATCCAGCTTGTCGTTCAGTCCGGTAACACGCTGTTCGGTGCGCACAACGCGACAACCTGGGGCTATAACGGCAATCTTCTCGGTCCTGCGCTACAGCTGCGCAAAGGTAAAGCGGTGACGGTGGATATCCACAATACGCTTGCTGAAGAGACGACGGTGCACTGGCACGGACTGGAAGTGCCGGGCGAGGTAGACGGCGGGCCGCAGGGCATCATCAAAGCGGGCGGCACGCGCAGCGTCACCTTTACGCCCAACCAGCGCGCCGCGACCTGCTGGTTCCATCCGCATCAGCATGGCAAAACGGGCCATCAGGTAGCCATGGGGCTGGCGGGGCTGGTGCTGATTGAAGACGACGAAAGCCGCCTGCTGCGCCTGCCGAAGCAGTGGGGCATCGACGATGTGCCGGTGATTGTGCAGGACAAGAAATTCACCGCTGACGGGCAAATCGACTACCAGCTGGATGTGATGAGCGCGGCGGTCGGCTGGTTTGGCGACACGCTGCTGACCAACGGCGCCATTTATCCTCAGCACGCCGCGCCGAAAGGCTGGCTGCGCCTGCGTCTGCTTAACGGCTGTAACGCGCGTTCCCTCAACTTCGCCACCAGCGATAAGCGTCCGCTGTACGTGGTCGCCAGCGACGGCGGGCTGCTGCCTGAGCCGGTGAAGGTCAACGAACTGCCGATGCTGATGGGGGAGCGCTTTGAGGTGCTGGTGGATATCAGCGACGGCAAGCCGTTCGATCTTGTGACCCTGCCGGTTAGCCAGATGGGGATGGCGGTCGCGCCGTTTGACAAGCCGCATCCGGTGCTGCGTATCCAGCCGTTACGGGTGACCGCTTCCGGCACGCTCCCTGATTCGTTAACCACGCTGCCAGCACTTCCGTCGCTTGATGGGCTTACGCAACGGAAACTGCAGCTCTCCATGAACCCGATGCTCGATATGATGGGCATGCAGGCGCTGATGGCGAAATATGGCGATAAGGCGATGGCGGGGATGCATCACGGGCAGATGATGGGTCACATGAACATGGACCACGGCAACATGGGCGGCATGGGGAACATGAATCACGGCGACCATGGCTTTGATTTCCACAACGCCAACATGATCAACGGCAAAGCGTTCGATATGAACATGCCGATGTTTGCTGCGACAAAAGGGCAGCTTGAGCGCTGGGTGATTTCAGGTGAAGGGGACATGATGCTGCACCCGTTCCATATCCACGGCACGCAGTTCCGCATTCTCTCTGAGAACGGCAAAGCGCCGGACGCACATCGCGCGGGCTGGAAGGATACGGTGAAGGTGGAAGGCGGCGTCAGCGAGGTGCTGGTGAAGTTTGACCACGACGCACCGAAGGAGTTTGCCTACATGGCGCACTGCCATCTGCTGGAGCATGAAGATACGGGGATGATGCTGGGCTTTACCGTATAAAAAAAGCCGGGTGGCGGCTTCGCCTTACCCGGCCTACATAGCGTATCCATAGGCCCGGTAAGCGTAAGCGCCACCGGGCTTTTCAGTTACTTGTTTTCGTCAGGCAGTGCATACGCGACAATATAGTCGCCCATCTTCGTGCCAAACGAACCGTGACCGCCCGCAGAGATGACAACGTACTGCTTGCCATTCACTTCATAGGTCATCGGCGTAGCTTGTCCACCCGCTGGCAGACGGCCTTGCCACAGTTTTTCACCGTTGGTCATGTTGTACGCGCGCAGGTAGTTATCTGCGGTTGCCGCGATGAACAGCACGTTACCGGCGGTGGAGATTGGGCCACCCAGCATAGGCATACCCATATTGAACGGCACCGGAACCGGCATTGGGAACGGCATGCTGTCCTGTGGGGTACCAATACGTTTTTTCCATACGATCTGGTTAGTTTTCAGATCCAGACCGGAGATGTAACCCCAGGCAGGCTGTTTACACGGCAGACCGAACGGCGACAGGAACGGGTTCAGCGTCACGCCGAACGGTACGCCATACTGCGGCTGAATACCGGCTTCGGTACCGCTGCCTTTCGCGTCTTTCGGCTGCTCCATTGGGTTGCCCGGACCGCGTGGGATCAGACGGGAAACGAACGGCAGCGCCATTGGGTTGGCAATCGCGACCTGACGGTTAGGGTCAACGGAGATCCCACCCCACTCGAACATCCCCAGGTTACCCGGGAAGACCAGCGTGCCCTGCTCAGAAGGCGGCGTGAAGATGCCTTCATAGCGCAGCTGATGGAACATCACGCGGCACACCAGCTGGTCAAACATCGTGGCACCCCACATGTCTGCCCCGCTGAGGTCTTTCTTCGGACGGAAGCTCAGATCGGAGAACGGCTGGGTTTTGCTGACGTAATCGCCTTTCGCCGCACCCTGCGGAACCGGTTTTTCCGGTGCAGGCACAACCAGCTTGCCGTTGCTGCGATCCAGAACGAAGATGTTGCCGGTTTTCGCCGGGGCGTAAATCACCGGAACGGTTTTACCGTTTACGGTAATGTCCGCCAGCGTCGGCTGGGACGGCATATCCATATCCCACAGATCGTGGTGAACGGTCTGGTAGCTCCAGGCCAGCTTACCGGTGGTCGCGTTCAATGCCACGATAGCGCTGGCATAACGTTCCTGCTCCGGCGTGCGGTTACCGCCCCAGATATCTGGCGTAGTAACGCCCATCGGCAGGTAGACCAGGTCCAGCTTCGCGTCATACGCCGCAGGCGCCCAGGAGTTTGGCGAGTTAAAGGTAAAGGTGTGTTCGTCCGACGGGATCGCGTTCGGATCTTTCGCGCCCGGGTCGAAGGCCCACAGCAGTTTACCGGTGTTCACGTCGAAACCACGGATAACGCCGGAGGTTTCGCGGGTGGAGAAGTTATCTGTTACCGAACCGGCAATCACGATGGTTTTATCGGTGATGATGGGCGGGGAGGTCGGCTCATACAGACCCGGCGTGGTGTCCGGCATATTGGTCTGCAGATTCAGGATACCTTTGTTGGCAAAGGTTTCGCACAGCTTGCCCGTTTCGGCATTGATGGCGAACAGACGACCATCGTTCACCGGCAGCATGATGCGGCGAGGACAGTCGGCAATGACTTCCGGGCTCGCATTATCCGGGCGCGCTTCGTGATAAGAGACGCCACGGCAGGTCACGTGCTGGAAGGACGGGTTGGAGTTCAGCTGCGGATCGAAGTGCCATTTCTCTTTACCGGTGGCCGCGTCGAGCGCGAACAGACGCTGATGCGCCGTACACAGATAAAGCATATCGCCGACTTTAATTGGCGTCACTTCGTTGGTCAGTTCACCCGGATCGTTCGGCATCTTCAGATCGCCGGTACGGAACACCCAGGCTTCTTTCAGGTTTTTAACGTTGTCCGCGTTGATCTGCTTCAGCGGAGAGTAGCGCTGACCTTCCTGGTTGCGGCCATAGGCAGGCCAGTCGCCGTCAGCAACCTGAGAGATCGCCGCCGCAGGCGTCGATTCTGCGTTCAGCGTACCGTTGATCTCCTGCGGATCGTTGAAGCCAGCCCAGGTCAGGATACCGCCGCTGATTAACAACGCTACCACCAGCGCCGCGACCGCACCGCTGGACGGCACGATCAGGCGACGCCAGACGAACGGCAGGATCAGCCAGATGCCGAAGAAGACCAGGATGTCACTGCGCGGCGTCAGCGCCCAGAAATCAAAGCCGACTTCCCAGACGCCCCAGATCATGGTGGCAAGAAGGAGTGCGGCATACAGCCACAGTGCAGATTGTTTTCTACGCCAGAGCAGGACGGTTACGCCAAGCATAACCAGGCCCGCAATCGGGTAGTACCAGGAGCCGCCGATCGCGACCAGCCAGACGCCACCGATTAACAGGTACAGGCCGCAGAAGGCGGCGAATAGCGCTGTTAATGTCACCAGTAGACGCGGCTGTTTAGAGTTTGTTTCAGCCATAGAAAGTGTACTCGTCAGTTTTTGTTAATAATTTGCTAGCAACTAATTATAGGTATTAACAAGTGTGATCGGAATCACAATATTTGCTTTTTATAACTCATACGCCAGGGTTATCCATTTGCTGATATAATGGCTGTCTTGCGTATCAGTGCTGGATATTAACTCATCCGTATTGAGAGATTTTCATTAAAATCATTTGGTTAGTAATATGAAACATACTGTTGAAGCAAAAAACTTCGTGTTTTTATGCTTTTTCGTGGTTTCGTGTTTTTTCTAATTTGATATTTATTATCAATAATATACATTTGTTTTTGTTCGTGTGTTTATGCGCATTTTTTGACTGTAACAACGAACGGTGTATCAATCGGTGTATCAATCGCAACGGCCGGAGCAGGTATGGCGGGCACTAATAAGCTGAGTGATAAAAAGTTAAAGGCACTCCAGAGCGTCGAACGTGAGGCTCCAGCCATGTTTGCAGATGGTGAAGGGCTTAGCGTGAAAGCGTCAAAGCTGGGCCAGTTAAGCTGGGTTTTTTCTTATCGACTAGGTGGGCGCGGAAGTAAGCTTGAACGTCTCACTCTTGGCCGGTATCCGGATATGTCGCTAAAGCTCGCCAGAGAGAAGCGTGAGCAATGCCGTCAATGGCTTGCTGGTGGGCTTGATCCAAAAACCGAGATTGAACTGAGCACCGAAGAAACCCTTAAACCCGTAACGGTAAAAGATGCCCTCGAATACTGGCTGGTAAATTACGCCAGGAGAAAACGCAGTGACGAGGAACTTGTGAGGGCTCAGCTGCGTAAGCATATTTATCCACGCCTTGGCCGCTATCCTCTGACACGATGTGAAACCCGCCATTGGGTGGCCTGTTTTGATGAAATCAACCAGACGAAACCCATGACCGCTGGACGCATGTTCCAGATATCTAAACAGGCATTACGTTTCTGTAAGGTGCGTCGCTACGCTTCTAGTGATGCCCTGGCAATTCTCACTATTCAGGACGTGGGCCAGCCATCAGGGCAGCGCGACCGTGTGCTATCTGATAGCGAACTAGCTGATGTATGGAGATGCACATACAGTGAAGATCAGCAGCCATATTATTCGAGGCTGCTTAAGCTGCTTGTATTGTTCGGTGCACGAACAATGGAAGTCCGTCTCTCTCGTTGGACTGAGTGGGACTTCACCTCCTGGATATGGACGGTACCCAAAGAGCACAGCAAAACACGTGAGAAGATCGTAAGGTCCATCCCTGAAGCTATACGACCATGGTTAGAAGAACTGAAGCGTGAAACAGGGAAAACAGGACTACTGCTGGGTGAAGAGCGCACCCGACAGGCTGTCTCACTGAAAGGGCGCCGGCTCTTTGGTGATTTTCATCATAAAGAACCGTGGACGCTCCATGATTTACGCCGGACGTTCTCCACTGGGTTAAACAACATGGGCATAGCGCCGCACATTGTTGAGCTTTTATTGGGGCATGCATTGCCTGGAGTGATGGCGATCTATAACCGAAGTCTTTATTTACCTGAAAAACTTGATGCACTCAATAAGTGGCATGAACGCCTTGACTCTTTAATTTCAAATGAAAATATTTACCTGTTTAAGGTGAAAAGATGAAAAACATTCCTGATTATGTGCCCCAGTTAATTACCGAAATTTACTTTAGTGGGCTTGTTTCTGATTTTAAAATCCCTACCCCTATAGAAACACCTGAGGAATTGGAGGCTCAGGGGCTTAAGTTAGACATAAAGAATTGGCGAGAAGGGTTGTCTCAGAAAGAGTGTCTTGAAAAATTAATGCATGACAAAAGAATGGAAAAGGTCTGGTCTCCACTTTCACGCCATTTTAAAAAATACACGCCGCAGACACCGCTATTTTTAGAGTTCTTCAATGAGTTGTCTGAAGCATCAAAAGGCCCAAGCGACTGGGATTCTTTAACTCAAAAAGAAAAGGAGTTAAAGGTTTCGAAAATATCTAAACTTGCGAAAGAGTTATATTTTGAGATGGCGAATACACCTCTTGATAAAAATGTCACTCACTATATGAGGTATTATGGCTATTTCGATAGGTTTATTTCTGAACTTGACGAAGAAAAGAAATTATTGGTAAAGAATGAATTAAGCAATTTTTTTGAACTCAAAGGGCATTTTTATCAGGATAGTGAACAACATGAGGTGTCAAGCTTTTGGACGCGATATGGTGTTCCTCCCGTAGAGATGTCATCAGCGTTACAGGATTTATTCCGAGAGTCTGCAAACTATAAGCCATTTTCAATTATTAAAAGAAAAAATGACGTAATGTCTGTTTACATGGTGAGGAAAGTTTCTGCGTTCTTTTTAAAGTATTTTGACTCACCACTTTATAATATTACAGCAGCAATAAGTAGCGTCATGCTGAATGAGGAAATTACATTGGAAGAAGTTCGTTCGCGAATTCAACAATCACCGGTTGATAATAGATGAAATTTGCATTGGGGTAAAATCAAGGTAAGCACAATGTTTTACCCCAATGGTGTTTTTACCCATCACTTTCATCCTTTTCCATCAATGGGGTACAAATGTGTTTTTTATCGTTTTTTACGGCAATTATGTGTTTTAGATAATTAACGCAAAATCCAAACAACGCCAGAACAGACAGGAAAACATCCTGCTGAATGCGTTAATTGGAGGAAGCATGTTAACTACTATTTTCAACCCGCCAACCGCTGAACAGCGTCGCCAAATCCTTGAGGATTATGGTTTTAAATATGATCGTCGCATCCGCGAAGCGGAATGCTTTGAAATCACCAGCCTTTCCCGTTCCACTCGCTGGAACATGGAAAATGAGAGTAAGTTTCCTACCCGCTGCCATTTTGGGCGTAACAGCTGCGCATGGCTCCTTTCTGACGTTCTTTGGTGGGTTCGTAACCCGCCAGCAGTTGAGAACGTAAACAACCCCTACAATCGCAAATCTGCATGAGGTGCCTATGAATCTGTTAACTCAAGGCACACCCTCGCTAAAAATGACAAGCAGAGAAATTGCCGACCTTACCGGGAAAGAGCATAAAAACGTTACCGTTGATATCCGGCGCATGCTTGATGAGCTGGGGGAAGATGCGCTGAAATTTCAGCGTATCTATCGGGATAGCATGAACCGCCAGCAGACTGAATATTTACTCGACCGAGAACACACTGAGTGCCTAATTACAGGATACAGCGCCATTCTGCGTATTCGCGTAATTAAGCGTCTTCGTGAGTTGGAGAGTAAGTGCGCTTTGCCTGCTGATTATCCTCAGGCACTTCGGCATGCCGCTGATTTAGCAGAAACGACTCTTCGGTTACAGAACCAGCTCGCCGATGCGGCCCCCAAAATCGATTTTGCTGATCGCGTTGCCGATATTAAAAAAGGCATATCCATACCGAATTACGCCAAAGCCGTGGGGCTTGGTCCCATAAAACTATTCGAGTGGATGCGTGAGCAGGAAATACTGATTAGCGGCGGCCAGCGACATAACTTACCAATGCAGCGTTATATCGAGCGTGGCTATTTTGCCGTTCGCCAGAGCACATACGATGCCCACGGAGAGACCCGAGCGTCATTCACGACGATGCTGAGCGGTAAAGGTGAGCAGTGGTTAACGAAGAAACTGATCGTGGGTGGTGTATTGCCGGAGGTGTCGAATGCTGGCGCTAAATAAAACAAAGGCAGCTTTGCAGAGCTGCCCATGTTCAGACCAAAAACTAAAGCTGAACCAGAATACCAGGCTTATTGAAGGTGGTCAAAGCTTCACCCGGCGCAATTTTGCGCCAGCTGATTTCATTCAGGATTTTGGCTCAATGCCGCGCTGCTGTAATTCTTTTCTGACAATCCGCTTTAACCAAGCTGATAAGGTCGCGTCACCATCCTCTTTCATTGCCACCATCATGGCTTCCTCTAAAGCAGGATCTACACGGAAAGCGATTTGTTTATTGCCTCTCGGCATTTTTATGTTTGACATGTGTCTGACACTCGGCGTAATCTTCGTTGTGTCAGTCAATGTACATCACGTGTCTGACACTTGTAAAGCGCGAAGCCCGGCAGTGTTACCAGCACTAACCGGGCCTCTAACCAAACAGTTATTCGAGGTAACAGTTATGGCTGATCAACAGCATACCCAAACTCACCCCAAATTTACATGGCGTTTTCTGGCCCTGAATCGTCACGACATAAAAGCAAAACCATGCCGCCTGTCTGTTGAGGCAGCTACCGAACGTGAAGCTCGTCGTATTCTGGCACCTCATTACATTCTTTCGCTGTCGGCGCGAGTCCCGGTGCTGGAGGTGCTGCATGCGTGAAATGTCGAATGAGAAAGCGAACTCTATCGCCTGCGAATTGGCTACTTTGCTGATGGTGGTTGAAGAGTGTGATGTCCATCCTGTTGAGCGTGAAAATCTCATCAGCTTGGCAAGAAGAATCTCTGACGAACTGGCTGCCAACATGTTGGAACAGAGCACAAAAGGGGGCAAAGATGCGTGATATCTACCATCAGCTTGTAAAGCATGCGCCTGATTTCGATAGGCTTACCGATGATGATCTGATCGAGGCCAGTGATGTGTATGGGGATAGTGTTTTTGCCATAACCAGTGCGCTGACACTTATCGGTAATTTGACCATTGATGCCATGTCTGCTGAGGGTTATTCCGGCGAGGATGCCAGACGTGATCTGGCTCTACTTGGAACAGCCCTTCGCCATTTACCAAGAATGGCCCAAGCACTGGAGCAGAGCAGTTGCACAGCAAATTATGTACTTAGAAAGCGTCGTGGGGAGGTTGTACGATGATCAGCAACGTCAAATTTAACGAGCTGGAAAAACGCATGGATCTGCTGGTGGAAAAGGTCATTAGGCTTGAATCCCAAATTCATGCACTCACCGACAGCCAGGGCGGGGAGATTCCTCCTGGTATGACTCCAGTAGCAACATTGGCAGCAGAATTCGGCATATCGACGAAAAAGGCCGAGGAACTGGCGAAGAACACTGGCGTAATGCTGGTCAAGATGAAGTCTGGCGGTTTCATCGCACCTGACGAGAAATTCAGGGAGGCGGCGCGTCTGGTTCTGCGCAGCGCCAAGCGTAAATACGGTTCGGCATACTGGTTTCATCCGTTGTTAGGCAAATTCCAGATGAGCGGAGGTATACCACAATGACCGGTATTTTTGACGTGCTAGGGGCTTTGTTCACCAAGCTGACGGATGCCTGTATTGCCCACCAAATAGCAGAAACCGGTTCAGCAACACTGCTGGTGGAGAGCGATAGGTATATGGCCCGCTATCGTTTCACTCTGGAACCAGTGGCCACTTATAACGTGCTGGCGAAATTCATGGTCTTCGGCTGCGCTGAGGAATTTGGCCGGGAGGAGGGCTTAACTCGCCTGCGCAATATTCTTTTGACCTGCTTTACCGACGATGGTGACCTGAGTGACTTGGGGCTGGAGATAGTTAAAAGCTGTCATCTTGAATACTTACATGAAGAGCTGGCGACAGATATGTCAGACAAGGTGGTGCACTGATGAAACCAGCATTGGTACCAGTTGAGAGCCTATCTGATGCGCTGTTCACGTGCTCTTACCTCTGGGCGCATGGTAAGCAGTATGCACGTAGCGACTTGGATAAAGCCCTGCAGGCGCACAAAGACCCTTCAACGCGCTACGGACGATTAGTTCTCCGTCTGCGTGAAGTGTTTGAAACCCCGTATGAAACGTTATGCGATGCTGGATATCTCGATACCGATTCTAAACGCATGATTGCGGCGCGCCGTAAACTGCTGATCGATGAGGTTGGAGAAGAAGAGGTGGGGGCATGGTTGTGCGATACCCGGCGTATTCACAAAATCTTCCCACCAAATAAAAAGGCTATTAGTTCCCTCTTATCAGGAGACAAGCTTACTGCATCAATCGACGAACTGGGGGATGGTACCCGGATTAACGAAGAGGATCGCCATCAACTGGTGGGGTTGAATGAAACCTACACGCACGTTCTGGCTTTTGGTGATCATCATGTCGTTAGCATGAAGGCCAACCCAGTGACAGGGGAGACGCATGCCTTTCAGACGCTCAACTCATTCAGGAACAACTTTCTGGATGCTGGCCGTGTTGCTGGCCGCCGTCTTGGTGGTGCCTGGCTTGAATGGCCTGGGCATGCGAAAAAACTCAACGGTGTTGGGTTCTACCCTAACCCTGAGCGTTGCCCTGAAGGAGTTTATAACTTGTTCACCGGCTTGGCTGTACTGCCAGAAGAGGGTGATGTTAATCCTTATTTGGACCATCTGAGGCTGGTTATTTGCGCCAGTGACGATGAATCATTCCGTTATCTGGTGGGCTGGTTGGCCCATATGGTGCAAAAACCCGATGAGAAACCGTCTGTAGCGGTGGTGATGAAGTCCATTGAGGGAACAGGTAAAGGCTCGATGGTTCGCCCATTGCTGGAGATTCTTGGCATGTATGGGATTCAGGTTAACGGCCCCGGTCAGATCGCCGGTCGATTTAATGGCACGATAGCCAACAAGCTATTCGTGTTTATTGATGAAGCAGAACTGACTGATGCCAGGTGTGCAGATCGCCTGAAGGCGCTTATCAGCGAGCCAACTATTAACCTGGAGCGCAAAGGCAAAGATCCAGAGCCTATGCCTAACTATGCGCGGTTTGTATTTGCCAGTAACCATGACCGCGTTATCAGGGCAGGGCTGCGTGAGAGACGCTATTTGGTGCTGGAGCCTGATGGAAGCCGCGCACAGGACAAAGGGTACTTCGACAAGCTGCATAATTGGGTCAACGAAGGGGGAGCCGCAAAGTTACTGGCGTACCTGCTCAGTATCGACCTCAGTCGGTTCGATCCGCGCAGACCTCCGGTGACCGCTGCGTTGATAGAAGAAAAGCTATCGAGCCTTCCACCAGCTTACCAATACCTCTATGGCGAACTGTGGAGTGGAAAGCCTTTCAATGGGCAGGAACGTATTTTTGCCAGTGAGCTGGTGGATAAGTTCATGCTCTGGTGTGAGTCAAACGGAGAGAGTTACAAACCGGCAGCTGCACGCTCAGCCCTAGGGAAAGTAATGTCACATCTTGGGTTTGAGGTCTCTGGTCGCTCTGGGCGCGGAGAGGGAAAGTTTTACGAAGTTCCGGATATCGATGTGATGAAGAATAACTTTGCCGCAGTCCTTGGGGAAAAGAGCGAAAGAGTATTTACATAACACATGCGGGGTTTTACCTGTACCACCTGTACCACACCGCCTAAAAGCCGCATACAGCAAGGCATTAAGAGTGGTACAGGTTTTTTTTAGACCTATACCAGACCTATACCACCTATACCAAATGCCGTTATGAATGGTACAGGTGGTACAGGTCATATTTAGCTATACCAGCAGTGCTATACCATCCAGAAGCCGCGCCACAACTGATTTTTGTGGCTAGTGGTACAGGTGGTACAGCAAAACGCCCTGATTAGCTTATTGCGTCTCGATAGTGGCATTCACCGGCATAGTGTTCGCCTCTTCTTGTAGACACGTTCAGATTTCAAATTCGACCATTAGTTGAATAGTTCGCAGAACCGTCACTAGTTAACATCTGGTGAATAAATCAGCAGAAATGATCTCACACCTTACGCACTATACAGTGCTACTCCCAAAGCAGCGCCATTGCTGGCTTTGGGGGGTATACACTACCAGTGCATAAATTAGTGAGGTTGTATAAAAAGTTAACCTTTTTGGGGCTGCAAGCCGCGTCAGGTATGGATTGTCTTTGTATACACCCCCCCTGAAAATAGGAGTCTAATTTTTATGTCTATTGGAAAAAACGAAGTACTGGATGTAGACCCGCATCAGCTCGAAACAATGCATATTGAGCATTACCGGGAGCTGCTCGAAGGGGACAATTTATTATGGTTCGACCCGGCAGGGTTCCTCGTTTTTGGTGATGGGATTCGTATTGCTGCCAACCAGAGCCAACTGGATGAGCTTATTGATTATCTCAATAGCCAGCGTAGCAATATGTCGCGGTAGCTTATCTTTTGTAAATTATCTGTTCTCCTGTTTTTACTACTGTTTTGCTATAAAAACAGGCGTTTACTTGATTTATTTCATGTATATCTTGAAGGGTGACACTCCGGCGGGAGCCGTCACAGGCAGCTTACTCTATTACGCGGGGGTAAGCTGCCACCCTTCTCGAACGATCTGGTTTCCCGTCCGATTATTAATCAATGATGGAAACCAGCATGAAGAAATTACTCGAACTTCGCCAGCAAAAGACCACCTTCAAAAACCAGATGCGTTCGCTTCTGGATAAAGCCGAAACTGAAAAGCGCAGCCTGAACGACGAAGAGGGCAAGCAGTTCGACGAACTCCGCGCCCAGGCCGAAAGCCTTGATGTAGAAATTGCCCGCCTTGAAGCCGTAGCCGACGATGAACGTAGTCTGCCGGGTAAAAAACCTGAAGGTGCGACCATCTCCAACGACGAGCTGCGTCACTACATCACCACTGGCGATACTCGTGCACTTTCCACGACTACGAACGCCGACGGCGGCTATACCGTTATCCCTGAGCTGGATCGCGAAATCATGCGCCAGCTTAAAGATGATTCGGTCATGCGTTCGATCGCCACGGTGAAGACCACCAAAACCAATAAATACCAGAAGCTGGTTTCTGCTGGTGGGGCGAAGATTGCCCGTGGTACCGAAGGTGCTGACCGCACGACCACTGATACGCCAACGCTGAACGAAGTGGAGATTGTCCTCAACCCGATTTACGCCTATCCAAAAACCACCCAGGAGATTCTCGACTTCTCTGAAGTGGATATCCTCGGCTGGCTGACTTCTGAAGTCACCGATACCTTCGCTGAGACCGAAGAAGATGATTTTGTTAACGGCGACGGTACCAAAAAATCCAAAGGTTTTCTGGCCTACACCCGCGAGGCCACCTCTGATAAGACTCGTGCATTCGGCAAGCTGGAAAAAATGGTTACGGCCGCGGCGACCATTGCTGCCGATGAGCTGATCGACCTGCTGTTCAAACTGAAAGCGAAGTACCGCAAGAACGCCGTGTGGGTGATGAACTCGCAAACTGCTGCTGCGCTACAAAAACTGAAAAACAGCAATGGTGATTATATCTGGCGTGATCGCCTGGTAGCAGGTTCCCCAGATATGTTGCTGGGCCAGCCAGTCCAGTACCTCGAAACCATGCCTGACATTGGCGCAGGCAAAGCACCTCTGGCTGTCGGTGACTTTAAGCGTGGTTATTACATTGTCGATCACACCACCGGTGTTCGTACCCGTCCAGACAACATTACCGAACCGGGGTTCTACAAGGTTCATACCGATAAATATTTGGGTGGTGGCGTTGTTGATTCCAATGCGATCAAAGTCCTGGAAATGAAACCGGCACCGTGATTTGAACGTTAGGGGCCTCGGCCCCTTTTGCCCCAGTGGAGTCTGACAATGAAAAGTATTGATTTTGAAATCCGAACCTCTGAGCTGAGCGCCAGCGACAGAAAGCTGGTGGGCTATGCGGTGCGCTGGAATAGCTTGTCAGAAGTGATCTGGGATGAATTCCGCGAACAGTTCTCTCCTGGGGCGTTTAAAGACAGCCTGGCATCCGGTAGTGATGTGCGTGCGCTGTATGAACATAACTATACCCAGCTATTAGGGCGCACAAAATCTGGGACGCTCGTGCTGGCAGAAGATGATATCGGTCTGCGCTTTGAGCTAACCCCACCGAATACCCAGCTCGGTAATGATGTACTGGCGCTGGTGGAACGTGGTGATCTTTCTGGTATGAGTTTTGGGTTCCGTGCCCTGAAAGAAGCATGGGACATCACGCCTGAGCCATATATTCGTACCGTCACCGCCGCTGAGTTGCGCGAAATAACAGTTACTTCCATGCCTGCATATCCTGAGTCTGGTGTGGAAATTGCGCATCGTTCTCTGTTCTCACAACATCCTCAGCTGCGCGGCGGCGTTGATAATCGCAGTCGTTGGGCTGTGCTGGCGGGACTTTGATATGTGGAATCTTTGGCCTTTTAGCCGCAAGCCTGAACAACGAAGCATGACCATTGATGAGTTTTTGGCGATGGCAGGGATTCCAAATACCGGCTCGGGAGAATATGTCTCGACGGGTACTGCGGAGTCCCTGCCGGCGGTGATGAATGCCGTTGCTGTTATCAGTGAAGCCGTGGCAACCATGCCGTGCTTTCTCTACCTGGTCAGGAATGACAAAGGGCGTGAGGCCCGGGAATGGTTGAGCGCCCACCCTGTGGATCTGCTCCTCAATGAACACCCCAATGATTACCAGACGGCCTATCAGTTTAAACGCACGATGATGCGTCATTGCCTGCTCAATGGGAATGCTTATGCGGTGATCGATTGGGGTAAAGACGGCCAGCCTAAAGCGTTGCATCCATACGCCCCAGGCTCTGTTGTGCCTGAGCGAATTGGCGACAAGCGCTATAAGTACACGATTACCGAACCATACTCAGGAGCCGTGAAAACCTACCTTCAGGAAGAAATTCTTCATCTGCGATATGCAACTGACGACGGCTTCCTGGGGCGTTCTCCTGTCACCATTTGCCGCGAAACATTGGGTCTCGGGCTGGCCCAGCAACGTCATGGCGCCAGCACCATGAAAGATGGAATGCTGGCTAGCGGTGTCCTGACCACGGGTGAGTACCTTGATGGGCCCAAGGGTGAAAAGGTCAAAAAGGTCTTGGAACGTTATCAGGGTGCCAGAAATGCCGGGAAGGTTCCGATCCTTGAAGGTGGAATGGACTACAAGCAACTGGGAATGAGTAATCAGGATGCCGAATGGCTGGCATCGCGTCGGTTCTCCATTGAAGACATCGCTCGCATGTTCAACGTCTCGCCTATCTTCCTGCAGGATTACAGCAACAGCTCGTACAGCAACTTTAGCGAAGCGAGCCGAGCGTTCCTCACTATGACTATGCGCCCATGGCTGGCGAACTTTGAACAGCAAATCAAATCATCACTCCTTTTCACTTCGGCAATCCCTGGTGTTCGCTATCAGGTCGAATTTGACTCTGCTGATCTGCTGCGTGCAAACCCAACGGAACGCTTTGGTACTTATGAGAAAGGCATCAAATCTGGCGTTATGTGCCCCAACGAGGCTCGCGAGCGTGAAGGTATGCCACCACGCGAAGGCGGCGATGAATACAGCCAGGCATGGAAACAGACGGTAGAAGTGAAGGGGGGGAATGATGGCAGCAGCTCAGATTAGCCTTGAAGAAGCGAAAGCGCACCTGAGGCTGGATAACGATTTTGATTACGAAGATGAGCTGCTTACCGGGCTCATTGCCGCAGCACTGGAGGTTTGCCAGACCCATATCGGCAGGCGGTTCGGTGACTCTCTCGATTTCACGCCAGCAATCAGGGTGGGATGTCTGATGTATATGGCGTTTCTGTACGAGAACCGTGACATGGTGTCAGAAGTAGAGAAGAGTGAAGTACCTCTCGCAACCAGCGCCCTCTGGAGTGTCTATCGTGATCCGGGGGTTTATTAATGCCGTTTGCCCCTCTTCGTTACTGTACCGTTCCTGGCTGTAAGGCGCGGGTTAAATCAGGACGCTGTGCTGAGCATCGCAGCCAGGCCAGAGCTGAGCACGACTCACGACGTGGCACGCGCACTGAGCGCGGCTATACCAACCGCTGGCAGCGATATCGACTGCGGTATTTGAAAGCTAACCCTCTATGTAAATCCTGCCAGAAATCAGGTCAGTTCACTCCAGCCGTCATTGTTGATCACATCATTCCAATTGATGGTGAGGCTGATGTGCTGTTCTGGCCTGAGTGGAATCACCAGCCGCTATGTCATGCCTGCCATAACCGTAAGACCGTGCAGGATGATCCGTTAACCAAATCTAATCGAGCGGCTGGCTACTACCAGGCCGAAGAACGCAGAGCTGCATATGCGAGAGACTGGCAGTTCCATCAGGGCAAGGCAGGGGGGAAGGGTGACTGAGCGCATGGGGTGGGGGGAGTTTTCAAAACAAACGGCAAAGCAGCCGGGACCGAGCGCCCCCTCAAATTTTTTCGCACGGCATTTTTTCTGAAAATAAGGACGAACGATGGCAAGACCTCCGAAACCGCCAGCTTACCTGGATGAACTAGCCAGCCAGCAATGGAAGGCAAAAGCGAAGCAATTGGCAGAACGTGGTGATTTGACCCCGGCAGATTGGATCAATCTTGAACTTTACTGCGCCAATTATTCGATTTATCGGAAGGCGGTTGAGGACGTGGCCAGCCGTGGCTTCAGCATTACAAACAGCCAGGGCAGCGAGAGCCGAAATCCCGCTCTGAGTGCAAAGGCCGATGCGGAAAAAATCATGATTAAGATGTCCTCGCTGCTGGGCTTTGACCCTGTAAGCCGCCGCCGTAACCCGGTAGAAACTGATGAGGATGATGAAATTGACCGCATGGCATGAGTACGCAGTTGCCATAAAAGATGGGGAAATTGCTGCCTGTAAGCGCATTAAACAGGCGGTAATCAGGTACTTTTCCGACCTCGAAGACCCACGTTACGTGTTTGATAACGCCGTTGTTGAGCGTTTTATTGCGTTCTCCCGCGTCTGCCCACATGTGAAAGGGCCTCTACGCGGCCAGCCTATTGTGCTTGAGCCATGGCAACAATTCGCTTTTGCCTGCTTATTGGGATTCCGGGTCAGAGCTAACGGGTTGAGGAAATACCGTAGCGCCTACATCCAGGTTCCACGCAAAAATGCCAAATCAACGGTAGCGGCCATACTCGCTAACTGGTTCCTAGTGATGGAAGAAGGACAACAGGATATTTACACTGCGGCTGTGAGTCGCGATCAGGCCCGTATCGTGTTTGATGATGCCCGCCAAATGAGCCTGCTGTCGAAACCATTACGCAAAAGACTGGCAATTCAGCAGCATAAAATGGTTTACCCGAAATCAAATAGCCTGCTTAAGCCCCTGGCGGCTAAAGCGGCCACTATTGAGGGAACAAACCCCAGCCTGGCTATTGTCGATGAATATCACCTGCACCCGGATAACAGTGTTTACTCTGCGCTGGAACTGGGGATGGGGGCTCGCCCCGAGCCTTTTCTGTTTGCCATCACGACCGCAGGCAGCAGCATCGTGTCAGCATGTAAGCAGCATTATGATTATTGCTGCCAGATTCTTGACGGTGATGAGGTCAATGACTCGCTGTTTGCACTGATTTATGAGCTGGATGATGAGAAAGAAATCGACCAGCCAGAGCTATGGGTGAAGGCCAACCCCAATCTGGATGTATCGGTAAACCGTGATGCGCTGAGTGACACCATCCAGAAAGCACGTGGAATACCCTCCCAGTGGGTGGAGATGCTTACCAAGCGTTTCAATATCTGGTGTCAGGGAGCAACGCCCTGGCTTGGTCGCGGGATGTGGGATGCCTGTCAGGTGGACTATCAGGATGCTGATCTGACCGGCGCCCGTTGCTACATAGGTCTGGATCTTTCCTCAACCAGCGACATTTCCAGCGTCAGCTACATATTCCCACTGGGCAGGGAGCTTAAAATTGTCACCCGACACTATCTTCCTGAATTGCAACTGGCGAACCCAGCAAATAAAAACCGTCAACTTTACCGAGGCTGGCAAAAGGCTGGTTGGCTCCGTACTACGCCTGGTGATTGCATAGATTACGATCGCATCCGGGATGACATTCTCGCAGATGCTGAAGAATTCGATGTCGTGCAGGTCGGATTCGATACATGGAATGCCACACATTTACGCACTCAGTTAATGGGGGCCGGTTTTGATGTTGTACCTTTCCCACAAACCTTCCAGAAATTTAGCCCAGTAGCCAAGGCCGCTGAGGTATTCGTTAACCGAAAGGTTATCCAGCACAACGGCGATCCTATATTGGCCTGGGCAATCAGTAACGTCGTAATGGAAACCGATGCTGCAGCCAACATCAAACCGAATAAAAAGAAATCAGCAAACAAGATCGACCCTGCCGTTGCTTTTCTGATGGCGCTCGGTACGTGTCTCAATGAAAACGAAGAGTTCGCTTACTCCGTAAGTGAAGAACATCAATCCTGGTTGGAGAATTTCAATGGTATCTAAACGCATTTCCACCCCGCATTTCAACGCGGCCACGCTCGGTAATGGCATCAACATCCCAGCATCTATGCGTAACGTTATGCCCCGTATTAGTGAGCTGTGCGGCGGCGTTAATGTACGCCAACTCTGCCCTGATTCGCGGATCGCCGCAGGTCTGATCACTTCTTCAAAATTAGCAAAATAAGGAACCATTTAATGAAAGAAATCATTCTCAGCAAACCGATTACCGCTCATGGCGAAGAAGTTCGTGTACTGGAACTACGTGAGCCTACTTACGATGAGATCGAATCTCTGGGCATCCCGTTTAGTTACACCGCCAGTGGCGAAATGAATTTAAACACGGCATCTGCGCTGAAATATATCCCGGTTCTGGCCGGTATTCCCCGTTCCTCAGCAAAACAGATGACTCCGGGGGATGTATTTAGTGTGGGTATGGCCGTGATTGGTTTTTT
>OGJD01000880.1_pt1 | contig 21565 bp, 19 predicted proteins | sample 1571971 | NCBI WGS metagenome assembly OGJD01 (sample SAMEA2582117, study PRJEB24529) | metagenome | biome: Human gut stool | place: China | collected 2011
GATGCGCTCCGGATGAATATGATGATCTCATATCAGGAACTTGTTCGCACCTTCCTTAAGATAAGAGGGTGATTAGGGATAAGATTACTGACCCCTATAAAACGTGCAAAAACTACGATGTTTTATCACAAGACCACTGTTGCGTCCTTACGTGGTGCCATGACAACGTGAAGTTAAGGAAGCTCTGTTTACATAAAACACTTACCCTCTCATTAAAACAGTGATATGAGCAACGTCCGCTCCTGACACAATGCAGCCCATCCGCACATAATCACCACCACCATTCTACTCAACTCTACTCCGCAAACCTCGCCCGCAGCCACCGAATAAACGTGGTCACAGCCTTAGGAACCTGCGCAGTATGCGGACGTATTACCCATAAGCTTTCGGCAAATGCGTCTACCGTTCGCCATGCGGGCAGAACCTGCGTTAGTGTCCCTGCAGCCAGCGCGGCGCGCGCACTAAAATCAGGGAGCAGGGCGATACCGAGTCCCTGTAATGCCGCATCGCGGACGGATTCGCTGTTGTTAGTGGCAAAGTTTCCCTGTCCCTTCACCATTACGGTTTCCTCTCCGCCCGTCACTTTGTGGAAATGCCATCGCGGCGGTTCCTGTCCGCGCAGATAGTACAGACAGTTATGCCGCTCCAGGTCGTCGGGCTTTTGCGGGGTGCCGTATTGCGCCAGGTAAGCGGGGGAGGCAACCAGAACCGCATGCGTGTCACACAACTTCAGCGCAATGTGGGTTTCCGGAAGTGTCTGGCTGTGACGGATGGCCAAATCAAAACCTTCACGAGTCAGTGATACCAGACGGTCGTTGACATCCAACTGAATAGTGACCTGTGGGTACTCCCGGACAAAATCGCCAATGACCGGGACGAGCTGCTGGCGCGCAAAGGCTACCGGCGCACTGACACGCACCAGGCCTCTCACCGGGCCGGTTTCATCACGAATGCGTAAAAAGGATTGCTCAATCTGCGCAAAAGGATCACGCAAGTTGTCCACCAGTTTTTCGCCCGCCGAGGTCAGACGGACGCTGCGGGTAGTGCGCTGCACCAGTGCTGTGCCGGCCATATTCTCCAGCTCTTTGATTTTCTGACTCATGGCTGCCTTGCTGACCTCCAGCCGATCAGCCGCGCGGGTAAAACTTCCCGCTTCAGCGAGTACCGTCAGCCAGTACAAATGCACCCACAGTTCATCCGTTCGGAATGCTTTCATCGGGATTGTTCAAAATAGCGAATAATCATTTCAGCCCTGTCTCTTTTTCTTTTCAACAGCCGTCGTCAACATAGCGCGACATCATACACTTACGATTTAGACCAACCGAGGGTTTATTTATGCCATTGCTGACATTCGACATCATTGAGGGACGTTCTGCTACGGAAATCAGAACAATGCTGGACGCTGCACATCGGGCTGTGCTCACCGCGTTTAACGTTCCCGAACGTGACCGTTATCAGATTGTTCACGAAAATAAAAATTACCAGATGGTGTTCCAGGATACCGGGCTGGGGTTTGAACGCAGCGACCGTCTGGGGATGGTCCGGGTGTTTACCAGCCCGAGAAGTGAAGAGCAAAAAACGCGTTTCATGGCGGAACTGGCACGGGAACTGGCAGAACACTGTGGGGTGGAAGGGAAAGATTTGATGATCAGCTTTATTACCAATGCGCCGGGTGACTGGAGCTTTGCGGATGGTGAAGCACAGTATCTGACCGGAAAGCTGTAATTACCGCGTTTCCTCTCGGTTGTCAGTCACAGCGTTTTGAGAGGAAAGATAACATCCTCACCACGCCCCAAAGCGTGTTATCCGTGGCACCCGATACCATGCCGGGGCATTATGAAAGACAGCGTCGAAGTAGACGGCCTTGCTTCCCGTTGACTGACATAAAGCGATATCTCTCCATGGATTCCCCGGCGGATATTATCCTTTTCATATGACTCGCCCCGGCACCGGGGCCGATTTCACCCTGATTCGTTGAAATAACGCGGTTGCCATTAGTTTTTTATCTGACTATAGCCTGCCGTTATACCCCGCAACCAAACAAGCATTCGTCACTTTTCAACACGCATGAAATAGTGGTTTCAGAACCTTACCTTTGTCTGAAACGAGAACTCTCATGCTAATCCCACAACCCTATTTACTTTTTCTTGGCGATGTTACCGATCCCCTCGCGGCAAAAACGGCGCGCGGTATTCATATCTGGCGACCGGAACAGTGCGTTGGCGAAATTAAACTGCCGGGCTGTACGGTCAGCCTGGGGCTGGATGAACTTGATATCGCCAGCGCCAAAGCGCGCGGCGCGAAAACGCTGGTGCTGGGCACCGCCAACGCAGGGGGATATCTGCCCGAACACTGGCTGGATACGGTGAAAAGTGCCATCAAAGCCGGCATGAACGTGGCCAGCGGATTACATCATCGTCTGGTAGATGGGCCCGAGCTGGTCACGCTGGCAGAGACGTTTGGTGTTGCGCTTTTCGATTTACGTCATATGCGTCCGAAGCTGAGTGTTGGCAGCGGTAAGAAGCGTTCAGGCAAGCGGATACTCACGGTGGGGACCGACTGCTCAGTGGGCAAGATGTACACCTCACTGGCGCTGGAAGCGGCAATGCGTGCGCGCGGAATGAAAGCGGATTTTCGTGCCACGGGACAGACCGGGATTCTGGTTGCAGGGGAAGGCATTGCTGTGGATGCGGTAATCGCGGACTTTATTGCCGGTGCGGCAGAAGCCCTGTCTCCTGCCAACGATGATGATCACTGGGATATCGTGGAAGGGCAGGGATCGTTGTTCCATCCCTCTTACGCGGGCGTCAGTATGGGGCTTATGCACGGTGCGCAACCGCACTGGTTGGTGATGTGCCATGAAATGGGCCGTCCGCATATGCGCCATTTGCCGCATCAACCGATGGTTAGCCTGAAAGACTGCGTGGAAGCCAATCTGCGCGCCGCCCGGGTGACCAGTGAGTCCGTTCAACTGGCTGGCTTTGCGATTAACACCTCAAACTACACGGAAGAAGACGCGCGCGCCTATTGTGCTGAAATCTGTGCCGAATTCGGTTTACCGGCAACCGATCCGGTGCGTTTTGGTATCGATGACATCGCCGCGCTGCTTCAGGAGCGGGGCTGAGATGAGACAGGTGCAGATCAACGTGGTGGAACTGCCGCTGGCGCGACCGTTTGCTATCTCGCGCGGTGTGCGTACCGCCGTGACGGTTATCCGCGTCACGCTTGAGCAAAACGGCTTTATTGGGCAGGGCGAATGTACACCAACGGCGCGCTACGATGAAACGCCAGACAGCGTTCAGGCCCAGCTTGAGGCGGTACGTGCTGACGTGGAAGCAGGCCTGAGCCGCGATGATCTGCAACACCGTTTGCCCGCCGGTTCCGCGCGCAATGTGCTGGACTGCGCACTGTGGCGACTTGACGCCGCACGGGCCAGTCAAACGCTCTGGCAACAAAGTGCATGCCCGCCGCCACGCTCGGTCGTCACGGCGGAAACCCTCAGCCTCGATACGCTGGAAAACATGGCGCTGGCGGCGGCGGATGCCGTCTCGCGGGGTGCCATCCTGCTCAAAATCAAGCTTGACCGCGATGCGGTTCTGGAAAAAGTGGCGGCGATTCGTGCGGCGGCCCCGCGTGCGACGCTCATTATCGATGCCAATGAAGCCTGGTCGGGAATGGATCTGGAAAGCCTGCTGGTGGCGCTTCAGGCCTTTAACATCGCGATGGTCGAGCAACCGCTTCCCGCTGGTCAGGATCATGACCTGCAACGCTTCCGTCATCCTGTTCCCGTCTGTGCGGACGAGAGTTGCCACACGCGAGAGGACATTGCCAGCCTGCGTCATCGCTACGAGATGATCAACATCAAGCTGGATAAGTGCGGAGGTCTGACGGAAGCGCTGGCGATGGTCGATGAAGCGCACAAGCAGAACATGCGCATCATGGTCGGCTGCATGCTGGGTTCATCCCTGGCGATGGAAGCGGCATTGCCCGTGGCGGTGCACGCAGAGCACGTCGATTTAGATGGCCCGATCTGGCTGGCGGCTGACAGCTCTCCTTTTTTGAATTACTCCGATGGCCGTATCTGGCTGTAACGCGACGAGGCATTGATGACGGACACACGACTCACTTCTTCTGCCACACGTGCTGACGGTGCATCACCGGTGCTTGCTGTTCAGAACCTTAGCGTCTCATTTCGTGGACGCAGTGGTGAGAATCAGGCGCTGAAAGGCATCAGTTTCGCCATTTATCCAGGCGAAATTGTCGCCGTGGTGGGCGAGAGCGGCTCAGGTAAATCAGTCACGTCGCTGGCCGTGATGGGCTTGCTGGCGAGCAGCGGCCGTATCGATCGCGGCAGCATGCAGTTTCGCGATCGCCGCGGAGAAGTTCATGCGTTAGAAACGCTGGATGACAGTCAGCGCCGCACGTTGCGTGGCCGTGAAATGGCGATGATCTTTCAGGAGCCGATGACCTCACTGAATCCGGTGCTGCGTATCGATGATCAACTCACCGAAGCGTTACGCGACCATCATCAGTGCGACAAGAAACAGGCTCATGCGCGCGTACGTGAACTGCTGCGACAGGTACGTATTGCCGATGTCGATCGCGTCATGAAAAGCTATCCGCACGCGCTGTCCGGCGGAATGCGCCAGCGCGTGATGATTGCTCAGGCGCTGGCCTGTGATCCGCAACTCCTGATTGCCGACGAACCCACGACGGCGCTGGACGTCACCGTACAGGCGCGCATTTTACATATCCTGCGTGAGTTGCAACGCGAGAAGGACATGGCGGTGTTGTTTATCACCCATGATATGGGCGTTGTGGCGGAAATTGCGGATCGTGTTGTGGTCATGCTGCGTGGCGAAGTGGTCGAGCAGGGCACCGTGTCAGAGATTTTTGCCGCCCCGCAGCATGCATATACCAAAGCGTTGCTGGCAGCCGTGCCAAAACTGGGCGACATGCGCGAATACGCGTGGCCGCAACGCTTTCCTCTGTTGGGTGCACAACAGGTGGCGCAACACGAACAGCTGACGGCGCGCTACGACAGCGAACCGCTACTCGATGTACGTGGGTTAAAAGTGTATTACCCCATCCGCAGCGGCATCTTCTCGACCCATACGCATCATGTGCATGCGGTTGAGCAGATTGATTTCAGTCTGTGGCCGGGTGAAACCCTGGCCATCGTGGGTGAAAGCGGCTGCGGTAAATCGACCACCGGGCGTGCGCTGATGCGCCTGATCGCCAGTGAGGCGGAAAGCATCCACTTTGAAGGAAAGGAAATCTCTCATCTGAAAGAGACGGCATTCCAGCCGCTGCGCCGTGAAATTCAGATGGTGTTTCAGGACCCCTATGCGTCACTGAATCCACGTCTGACGGTGGGGTTTACCATTGCCGAGCCGTTGCTGTTGCATGGCATGGTGGACTCACTGGAACAGGCTTCTCCACACATTGATGCGCTGCTGACAAGCGTCGGGCTGTTGCCGGAGCACGCGCGCCGTTATCCGCACGAATTTTCGGGCGGTCAGCGCCAGCGTATTGCCATTGCCCGCGCGATGGCCCTGAAACCGAAAGTGATTATTGCTGATGAAGCCGTATCGGCCCTTGACGTTTCAATTCAGGCGCAGGTGGTGAATCTGATGATGGATCTCCAGCAGCAAACGGGCGTAGCCTGGATATTCATCTCTCATGATATGGCGGTCGTCGAGCGCATTGCCAACCGCGTGGCGGTGATGTACCTCGGCCAGATTGTCGAGCTCGGACCGCGCCAGTCGGTCTTTAATCAACCGCAACATCCTTATACCCAACGTCTGCTGGCCTCCGTGCCGGTGGCAGATCCCGAGAACCGTCAGCCTCGCCGTTTTGATGACAGCGAAATCCCTTCGCCGTTGCGAAAGGTGGGCGAAACGGTCACGAAACCCCGTTATCGGCAGGTTGCACCGCAACACTGGGTCGCTGACGGCATTGCATTGCGATAATCCTTAACGACCAGGAGATTTTATGAAAACGCTGTTCCGCCGTACTTCACTCGCCCTCGCCTTAACGACGACACTGGTCATGACCGCGCAGGCACAGGATCTGCGCATTTCAATGTATGCCGATATTACGGGGCTCGATCCGCACGATACCTCGGATAATGTCAGCTACTCGGTGCAAAGCGGTATCTTTGAGCGCCTGTTTCAGTTTGATCCCCAGATGAAGCTGGAGCCCTGGCTGGCGACCGGTTACACCTCCAACGACAGTGCGACGGAATTTACGCTGACGCTGCGTAAAGGCGTTACCTTCCAGGACGGTACGCCTTTTGATGCGGAAGCGGTCAAAGCGAACCTTGATCGTCTGGCTGACCAGAAAAAAGGACTGAAGCGCAACAGCCTGTACAAAATGATCGATAAGGTGACGGTGCTGGCACCCGATCAGGTGAAAATCTCACTCAATCAGTCATTTGGTGCTTTTATTAACACGCTGGCGCACCCTTCGGCGGTGATGTGGAGCCCGTCGGTTCTGAAACAGTATCCGGACGAGGCCCAGTTGCGGCTGCATCCGGTGGGGACCGGACCATTTAAATTCGTAAACTGGACACCGGGCAAAGCGGTCACGCTGGCGAAGTATGACGGTTACTGGCGGCAGGGCTGGCCCAAAGTCGATCAGGTGATCTTCTCACCCAGTCCGGAAGATGCGACACGGGTTGCCGCGTTGAAATCGGGTCAGGTGGATGCCATTTGGCCTTTGCCTTCGGATCTGATCGCGGCGGTGAAGCAGGACAGCAACCTCGCGATTCAGCGCGATCCGAGCATCTATCTCTATTACATGGCGATCAATACGCAGCATAAGCCACTGGCCGATGTCCGCGTGCGCCAGGCAATCAACTATGCGATTGACCGTAATCTGTGGTTGAAGGTGGCCTTTGCCGGTTTGGGTAAACCGGCCACCTCCGCGATGCCGGAAGGGGTGCAGTTCTATGAGAAGCAGAGCGATCCCGATTACCACTATGCGCCGGATAAGGCCAAAGCGTTGCTGAAAGCGGCGGGCTACCCGAATGGGCTGGATCTCAAGCTCTGGGTCACCAATGCGACCGCCAGCGTGCGCGCCGCCCAGGTGCTGAAGGCGCAACTGGCCACGGTGGGTATTCGCGCCACGGTGACACCGATGGATTCCGGAACGCGCAACGCGAAGCTGTGGGGCGTTCAGGACCCGAAAAAAGCCGAATTTGACCTCTATTATGGCGGCTGGTCGACGTCTACAGGCGATGCCGACTGGGCTCTGCGTCCGCTGTTCGCCACCGAATCCTGGGTACCTACCTCGTACAATGTCTCCTATTTCAGCAATCCTGATGTCGACAAGGCGATTGCTGCCGGGCTGGCGACGGCCGATCCGGCAAAACGTGGTATCGCCTATGCACAAGCGCAAAAGCTGTTGTGGAAAGAGGCCCCCGTGGCGTTCCTTGGCACGCCAGACAATCTGGTAGGCAAACGCAGCACCCTGAGCGGCGTTTCGATGCTGCCTGATGGCAATCTGTTGTTTACTCAGGCGTCGTTTAAATAAGTCGCGGATGTCCCTCACGTGCCCTTGCCGGTTACGGCGGCACGTGAGGCTTCCCGTTTCACCTTTATTTCAGGGAATGGCATGTTTGCATACATCATTCGCCGATTGCTGGAGATGATCCCGGTTTTGCTGGTGGTCTCGCTGCTGGTTTTCGGTTTCATCAAGCTGCTGCCGGGCGATCCGGCGCGCATTTATGCCGGGCCGGATGCACCGATTGAAGCGGTCGAAGCGGCACGTCAGCACCTCGGGCTCAACGACTCGTTGCCGCAGCAGTATGTTAACTGGATAGACAGCCTGTTACATGGCGATCTTGGCACCACGTACCGCACCCAGCAACCGGTGCTGCAGGTGATTAAGCAGGGCTTCCTGCCCACACTGTGGCTCGCCTTAGCCGGTTTCGCCTGGTCTGTGCTTCTCGGCCTGATGCTTGGCGTACTCGCGGCCCTGAAACGAGGGAAATGGCAAGACTGGACGCTAATGAGCGTGGCGGTGGGCGGTATCTCGATGCCGGCGTTCTGGCTGGGGCTGCTGCTAATCCAGTTCGTTGCGATGCCTTTTGGCCTGTTCTCGGTCAGCGGCTTTAACAAGGCCAGCGATATTGTCCTGCCCGCCATCACGCTGGGATCGTCCGTTGCGGCGGTCATGGCACGCTTTACCCGCTCGGCTTTCCTTGAAGTGGCACAGGAAGATTACGTGCGCACCGCGAAAGCTAAAGGGCTGCGTAACCGTCTGGTGACGTGGAAACACGTGATGCGTAACGCGCTCATCCCAGTAATCACCATGCTGGGGTTGCAGTTTGGTTTTCTGCTGGGCGGTTCGATTGTCGTGGAAAGCGTCTTCAACTGGCCAGGGTTAGGCTGGCTGTTAATTGAGTCTATCAAAGCGCAGGATCAGCCGGTCATTCAGGCGCTGGTGATGCTGTTTGTATTTGAATTTATCGTCATTAATCTGCTGGTGGATCTGCTTTACGCGGTCGTCAATCCGGCAATTCGTCTGCGACAGGAGCCGAGATGAGTCATCAATCGCTGACTGATAACCCGCCTCAGGTTATTCGCTCGCCGTGGCGCGATTTCCTGCATGCTTTTGTGCGCAATCCTCTGGCGCTGGTTTCAGGCGGATTTGTCCTGCTGCTGATTCTGGTGGCGATCTTTGCGCCCTGGCTGGCTCCCTGGGATCCGATGGCACCCGACTGGATGGCGTTATCCTCGCCCCCTTCGGCAGCACACTGGATGGGCACCGATGAACTGGGGCGCGACCTGCTCAGCCGTATTATCTATGGGGCGCGTATTTCGCTGTATGTCGGCGTGCTGTCCGTGACGCTCGGCATGATTGTCGGCGTCGTGCTGGGGTTGCTGGCGGGCTATTACGGTAGCTGGGTCGATATGCTGATCATGCGCGGTGCTGATGTGTTATTCGCGTTTCCCGGCATGCTGCTGGCCATTGCGGTGGTGGCGCTTCTGGGAACGGGCCTGAACAATGTCATCATCGCCGTCGCGGTGTTCAGCGTGCCCGTCTTTGCCCGGATTGTTCGCGCCTCCACGCTGTCATTGAGACAGGCTGCCTATGTGGAAGCCGTGCGCTGTGCCGGTGCACCCGACCGAATCATTATCCTGCGCCATATTCTGCCGGGCACGCTTTCCAGCGTCATTGTTTATTTTACGATGCGCATTGGCACCAGTATTCTCACAGCGGCAGGCTTAAGCTTTATTGGCCTCGGACCGGAGCCGGATGTGCCTGAATGGGGCAATATTCTGGCCATGAGCCGGAGCATGATGATGGCGGGCGCGTGGCACATGAGCGTGTTTCCGGGGCTGGCGATTTTTATCACGGTGCTGGCGTTTAACCTGCTCGGCGACGCGCTGCGTGACACGCTCGACCCGAAACTTAAGGGCTGATGATGGACTTTCAACAACTGCAGTGCGAACTGCTGCTGGATCGCTGGCGTAACGAGCGTCAGTTGGGGCAGCCGCGTAGCGCATGCGGCCCCACTAATCGCATCAGCGATGTGGCTGGTGTGCGCGTCGGCCACGTCACGCTGGCTGAGGGAGAGCGGCAGACTGGCGTCACCGCTATCGTTCCGCCGGGTGATAACCTGTATCTCACGCCGCTGCCGTGCGGAGCTGAAGTTCTGAATGGCTTTGCGAAACCGGTCGGACTGACACAGGTCGAGGAGCTGGGTGTGTTACACACGCCGATTCTGCTCAGTAACACGCTGGCGGTGGGCACGCTGTTTACCGCGCTGGTACGGGATGCCATCCGTCGTAACCCGGAACTCGGGCGGACGCTGCCGACGGTGAACCCGCTGGCCCTGGAGTGCAACGACGGCTGGCTCAATGATATTCAGGCGCTGGCCATCAGTGAGGCGATGGCGCAGGAAGCATTGCATACAGCCGCAGCGCACTTTTCCCGCGGCAGCGTTGGCGCAGGACGCGGGATGAGCTGTTTTAATCTGAAGGGCGGGATCGGCACGGCCTCGCGTGTTATTCCGTCGCTCAATGCCACGCTGGGAGTGCTGGTGCTGGCGAATTTTGGCGCGCTCAGCGCGCTCACGCTTGACGGTGTGCGACTCGGTGAAGTGATTGCACCGCTGCTGGCAGGAGAGGCACCGCAACGTGATGCCGGTTCTGTCATCATCGTGATGGCGACGGATGCGCCGCTGGATGCGCGTCAGTTGAAGCGTATCGCGAAGCGTGCCGGTGCCGGCCTCGGGCGGCTGGGCAGCTACTGGGGCCACGGCTCGGGCGATATCGCCGTAGCGTTTTCAACGCAACCGCTGCCGCAACCGCCGCAGGACGCCATGCTGGAGCCGCTGCTTGCCGCCGCGGCAGATGCCACCGAACAGGCTGTACTCGATGCCTTGTTGAGCGCAGAGCCTGTTACCGGCTTTCGGGGTCACCATCGCCCCTCACTGACTCAGATTCTGGACAGGTTAACCACATGAAAATTTTTATTTCTGCCGATATTGAAGGTATCGCGGGCGTTATGCGTCCGGAGCAATGCACACCCGGCAACCCGGAATATCAGTTGGCCCGTGGTCTGATGGAACAGGAAGTGAATGCCGCGATTGAGGGGGCGTTCGCGGGAGGCGCAACGGAGGTGGTCGTTGCAGACAGCCATGCGCAAATGACCAACCTGCGGGCGGAAAATCTTGATCCCCGCGCCCGGCTGGTGCAGGGCAAACCGCGCGGCTTGTCGATGGTTGAAGGCATAGAACAGCAGACGTTCGACGGATTATTTCTGGTGGGCTATCACAGCGCAGCAGGCGAACCCGGCGTACTGGCGCACACCATTAATGGCCGTGCATTCTGGCGTATCCATATCAATGGCCTGGTGATGGGCGAAACCGATATTTACGCCGCTGCCGCCGCTGAGCAGGGCACGCCACTGTGGCTGGTCACGGGCGACGATCAGCTGCAGAGCTGGATAGCAGAGTATTACCCAACGGTTGACTACGTTTGTGTCAAACGCGCCATTTCCCATACCTGCGCAGAATCCATTAGTCCCAAAGCGGCACAACGTGCCATAGGCAGTGCTGCACGCGCCGCGCTTGAGCATCAGCGCGATACGCGCACGACCCGGTTGACCGCGCCTTATCATATGCAGCTTCAGGCCAGTAAACCCGTGTTGGCCGATCTGTTCAGCCTGATCCCCGGCGTCACGCGCATCGATGCGGTTACCGTGGGATATCAGGCAGAGCGGATGGAGACGTTGATCAGCTTGCTCAGTGCATTTTCTTACCTGGCGAGTACCCAGTCGTAGCACAGGGACAGCCATGAGGTCAGGGGCGGGTAACCTTCGCCCCTGCAGCTTCCTTTTTTCAGAAACATCGTCGCCGGGCGCGATCGTGCGCACTGACCGACAATCCGCCACCAGGCACCGTCGATCCACATGAGATAACCCGGCCGTCTCCCCGCTGCACCATGGCAGGGCGAACGCCTGGCTTTACCCTTTTCAATGATTCAGCCAGTGAGGGGAAATGGACCGATACCGGCGCGATTTGCACCTGTTTCCCCTTGCATAAGCCCGGCGCCGCCTTATTTCAGCGCAAGGCGGTAGCGGGTCCCTTCGCCTCCCTCTGTTTTACGGTACAATTTTTGCAGCAGGGGTTGTCCTGTCTTTACCCGCCCGGATCGTATCGGCAGTAAGGAATAACGACAGAGGCAGGACAGATTCAGGCGCTGGCCGTTTCTTTGCCCGTACCGCGGGTGAGATGACAGATGGTTCAGGTTTTCCATTTTGATTCAGGCGTTGGCGGTGCTGTAAGTGAAGCGCTGAAAAGGGTGCATCACAGCGGCCTGCGGGTAGCTGAATCCACACAGGGTAAATAATGATGCGGCTCCGTCACATAGAAGTCTTTCAGGCCATCGTACAGACCGGCAGCATCAGCGCAGCCGCGCGCCTGCTCAACGTATCGCAGCCCAATATCAGCCGCGTGCTGAATCATGCAGAACAGCAACTGGGCTTTGCGCTGTTTGAGCGGCGTATCCAGGGCATGAGCGTCACGGCAGAAGGGCGACGGCTGCTGCCAGAGGTGGAAGATCTCTACCAACGCTTACAATCCATCACCCAGCTCACTGAACAACTGCGACGCGGCGAAGGGCAGATCGTCCGTGTTGGTGCGGCTCACGCTTTCGGTCAAATGGTGTTGGCACCGGCATTGGTCACCTGGCGACAACAGGTGCCCTCGGTCAGCGTTGAACTGGTCACGGAACACTTTAGTACCTTATGCCAAATGATCCTGGAGAATCAGCTTGATTTCGCCCTGGTCTTTGGTCAGCAGGTGGATGCAGCGCTGCTGGCGGAACCGCTGTTTCAGTCGTCAATGGTGGCGCTACTGCCGCCAAATCATCCCCAACATGAGCCCGTTACGCTGGCATGGTTATGCGCGAATAACCTGCTGATGATGCAGACCCAGGATCCGCTTGGGCGCGTCCTGCACCGCGCGCTACGCGATAAAAAGCTGAATCCGGCAGTGTCGTTATCGATTAAAACCTACTCGGTGATTGCGGATATGGTACTGGCAGGCGGCGGTGTGGGCGTGGTGGATCTGTTCACGGCTTGCCGCTATGCCGAACAGCTAAAATTACTCCCCGTCGCACAGCCGTTGCCGTTTGAAGTGATGCTGATCAGCCGTCGTGATCAACCCCAGTCCCAGTCCACGCTGCAACTTAAGCAGGTCATTCGCAACAGGCTGTGGGAAATCGCCCGCCAGTGCGAAGCGCAGTTTATTTGTGACTGAGCAAATAAACGGTGGTACGAGGTGCGTTCAGGCCTTTCGCCGCGCCTGAACGGCCCTGGTCGGGCTTTTCAGATGCGCGTTGTGGCTTTCACGGTGTCGACAAACAGTCGTAACGCGACGGGCATGTGCCGGTTTTGTGGAAAATAGAGTGCGATACCTTGCGAGGTGATTGTCCAGTCGTCCAGCACCATTACCTACAGTTCCTACTCTGTAAGGGGATATTCAGGGACTCAAGGACTCATTTTCCTGAAGCTCGTCACTTATATGCCAGTTACTGTTTTCCATATTGCCTCCATTACTCATCAATGAACTTTTGTACCGCTTAGACAATTCCTATTGAGATAGGTCATTAATATCAAAGTATTGCCTGGAAAGCGAAATACTCATCATGTGTAGCGACAACACCGTCCCCTTCAGCATGTATCCAGCCCCTGAACATCCCCAGTGTATTGTATGGCGCTGTAACGTTGCCTTTACTATCTATCGCCACGAGGCCGGCACCAATACCATGTGCCTTTAATATATGATTAACCATCTGATCCGCAGCCACTTCAAGCGATTGTCCCGCATATTCAATACGACAGGAAATTTCATGCCCCACAGCATAACGAATAAAAAACTCCCCCTGCCCGGTTGAAGAAACCGCGCAGACATTATCTTTAGCCCAGGTTCCGGCACCGATCACGGAACTGTCCCCAACCCGCCCTACAGGTTTATTGGTATACCCTCCCGTAGAAGTTGCGGCAGCAAGATGTCCCTCCAAATCCAGAGCAACTGCTCCAACTGTTCCGTGCTTCTCTGACTCACGCGCTGTTTTATATGTCCCGGCAAGCTGATGTTGTTTCATAACCTCCAGCGCTTTTACACGGCGTGGTGTGGTGAAATAGGTATTTTCCACCATATCCAGACCATAATGACGGGCAAAAGCATCAGCCCCGTCTCCTGTTAACAACACACTTTCCCTCAAATCAAGTATTTTCCGGGCAGCCAACACAGGATTGCGGATCTTCCGGGCAGCGGATACAGCACCAGCGGCCAAATCGACTCCCGACATGATAGAGGCATCCAGTTCATGTTCTCCTGCCGTATTCAGCGCAGCACCATATCCGGCATTAAAGTGAACTGAATTTTCCATCACCACGACAGCAGCCTGGCTGGCATCTAATGCACTTCCTCCTGATTTTAGTATCTTCCATCCTGTCTGGAGTGCTTTCTGCAAATCCTGTCGAGCCTCAGTCCATTCCTCTAACGATAAATCCTCCAGGGCCATGACGCCACAACCACCATGTATTGCCAGTGCTACTGTATTCATGCAAGTTCTCCGTTAATAATCAGACTATTCAGGCATAATGACAGGCTACGGCACGCTCTCCCTGCCGGGGAGATAATACCGGGTGTTCCTGTCTACAGCGTTCCGTCGCCTGTGGACATCGGGTATGGAAGCGACAACCGGATGGAGGAGACAGAGGGCTGGGTAATTCCCCTTTCAGACTCACCGGGCGGGAACGCAGGGTAGTATCAAATCCTGGCGCTGCACGTAAAAGTGCCTGAGTATATGGATGTAATGGCTGTTGATACAGACTGACCGCCGGAGCAATTTCCACAACTTCCCCCAGATACATCACGGCAACACGATGAGAAATATGCCTGACAAGACGCAAATCATGAGCCACAAAAATCACGCTCAGTTTTAACCGGGCTTGTAAATCCAGTAACAGATTAACCACCTGTGCCTGTACAGACACATCGAGAGCAGAAACCAGTTCATCTGCCACAATTACTTCCGGCTCAACAGCCAGGGCCCGGCTGATACCGATACGTTGTCGTTGACCACCGGAAAATGCTTTTGGTAGCTTATTTACCGCATCAGCAGGTAAGCGTACCAGTTCCAGCAACGACCTGATCCGAGAGGGGATCTCTACTGGCGGGCAAATATGGTGGACCGTCAGCGCTTCTGTTAAAATCTGCCCTACAGTCATCCGGGGATTCAGGGAGCCATACGGATCCTGGAAAATCATCTGTACCCGACGGTTAAAGTCACGCCGCGCTCTACCACGTAATGAAGCAATATTCTGACCGTGAAAATGGATTTCACCGTGACTGGTACCATTCAGCCCCACCAGAGCACGTGCCAGCGTCGATTTACCACATCCGGACTCTCCGACAATCCCTAACGTTTCTCCGGGACGGAGTGTCAGATGTACGCCGTTCAGAGCCTGGACAGCTCGTCGCGGATACCCGTGTAACCGTTCCCACAACGAATATCGGAGAGGAAATGTCACACAGACATCATCTACCGTTAATACCGGAATTTCAGTTTTATGATTCATGGCAGACTCCGGTTAACCGGGAGGTGAGTGGATGATAACAGGCAATATGATGCCCGGTGCTGGCGGCAACCAGCGAAGGGCGGTGCTCATTGCATTGCCCTGTGGCGTAAGTACAACGTGGTGCAAACGGGCATCCTTCAGGCATACCTTTCAATGAGGGAGGTGTTCCTTCAATCGTTTCCAGCGGTGTACGCTCCGTTCCTTCCTGAGGAATGGACGCCAGCAATCCCTGCGTGTAGGGATGTAATGGCTGGTGCAGTACCGTATCCACAGGTCCCGTTTCCACCACTGTTCCGGCATACATCACAGAAACCCGGTCACAAAGCTGTGCGACCACTGCCAGGTCATGCGTCACAAAAATAATACTCATCCCGAGTTCGGTTCGCAGTTGTAGCAACAATTTCAGGATCTGCTCCTGGATAGTTACATCCAGCGCTGTTGTCGGCTCATCTGCCAGTAACAGTTCCGGTTCACCGGCCAGAGCGATCGCGATCATCACTCTCTGGCGCATGCCCCCTGAGAACTGATGTGGATAATCATTTATCCTGGCAGAAGCCGCAGGGATTCCCACCATATCCAGTAATTCAACGGTACGTTTCAGTCTCTGACGACGGTTGAGAGCTGTGTGTGCTCGTAGACTTTCATCAATCTGACATCCTACGGTCAGAACAGGGTTGAGGGCACTCATTGGCTCCTGAAAAATCATGGCAATATGGCGACCTCTGAGGCTTCTGACGGATTGTGTCCCCTTATTACTGACAGGGGTACCGCGCCAGCAAATATTCCCCTGAATCTGCGAATCTGCCGGCAACAGCTGCAACAATGATTTCAGGGTAACGCTTTTTCCGGATCCCGATTCTCCTACCAGTCCCAGGATTTCCCCCTCCTGCAGGGAAAAACTGACGTCACGTAAGGCCGTCAGTTGACCACGGGCTGCTGGCAATATTGTTGTGAGGCTCTGCACCTCCAGTAACGATGCTCCACTCATTTCTTGGCCTGTCCTCTTATTGGTTACCGGACTTGAGGAATTCAGTCAGGGCATCCCCCATCAGGCTGAAACCCAGTCCTGTCATCACGATCGCCAGCCCGGGAAAAACTGTGATCCACCAGGCAGTGTCCATGAAGTTTTTCCCCCCGGCAATCAGTACACCCCATTCAGCTGCCGGTGGCTGGGCACCGAGTCCCAGATATCCGAGGCTTGAGCCCAGCAGGATAGCCAGAGCCATATCCGTCATCCAGTACACCAGAGTCACATTGATGACATTGGGTAAGAGGTGCCGAAAAATAATGCGCAAATCGCTGTATCCCATCACTTTTCCGGCAGCAACATAATCCAGACGCTTTTGAACACTGACTTCACCTGAAATTAATCGCGCGTAGAACACCCAGTAAATAATACCGACGGCAATATACATACTTACCAGACCGGGTCCGAGAACTGCCACAATCACAATCACAAGAACCAGAAGAGGGAAGGTAATAACAGCGTCCACCAGTCGATGAAACAGAACCTCCAGCCAGCCACCGTAGTATCCGACAATCAGCCCCATCACCGTGCCGAAAAACATCGGAAACAACGTAGTGAAAAAGGCAATCTGCATATCCACCTGCCAGGCATAAATCACCCGGGTGAGCATATCACGACCGAAATTGTCCGTGCCGAACCAGTGAGCTGCTGAGGGCGGTTTGAGTATGGCCCGGTAGTCAAACGTTAGCGGATCATACGGAGCAAACCATTGCGGGAAAAAAGCAATCAGCAGGCTTAATACTATAATCAGACATCCCAGCGCAGCCGGAGGGCTCAACTTAGCGGCCTGCCATCTGCGGATAATCATCGTTGCACTCACTGTGCTCTCCTCGGATCAATAACTGACTGGATAATATCCGTTATCAGAAATATCAGCGAAACCAATACCGACAGCACGATCACCAGCCCCTGAACCATCGGATAATCCCGGCTCATGATACTGTCCACCATCAGTCGGCAAATTCCCGGAACCGCAAAAACGGTTTCAGTGATCACTGCACTGCCAATGATTGTGCCTATATTCAGTGCAAAAAGCGTAATCATCGGCAGAAGGGCATTACGCAGTACATGGCGGAATAACACCACATAGCCAGGTAACCCTTTGGCCCGGGCAAAAGAAACGTACTCGGCATCCAGTACGGCCAGAATAGAACTGCGTAGATTACTCATTAATACGGCTGCCAGGCCCAGAGCCAGAGTCAGTGCGGGCAGAAAAAGATGCCACAACTTATCAACAAATGTGCTGCCATACCCGCCGACCGGAAACCAGTGAAAATGCGTGGCAAACAGAGTCAACAACAACAGTCCGATATAGAAAGAAGGCATGGACAGTGTTATCTGAAAAGCTCCGCGTATGGTGGTATCGGCTATACTGTTACGCCGCACGGCGGAAATAAAAGCCAGCGGAATAGCCAGAACCAGTGATAATATCCCGGCCATACAGGTAAGCATCAGACTGACAGGTAACCTTTCAGCAATAACCTGAGTAACCGGCTGGTGAAGAAAAAAAGATTCACCGAGATGGCCCGTCAGGACATTACGGACAAAATACAGGAACTGAACCGGTAGTGGTTTGTCCAGACCAAGCTGAGTATTAATACGTACCACATCCGCGTCCAGCGTGCGGTCACCTAGCATGGCACTGGCCGGATCGCCTGGCAACAGTCTCACAAGCACAAATGTCACCAGCAGGATCACAACCAGAGTGGGAATAATCAGCAAAATGCGTTTCAGAATATACGTAAATTCAGGCATTTTGTGCTCCTGTTACTTTTTATCTGAGTCCGGGGCTTATCAGCCCCGGACAAATTATTTGCTCAGCCAGGTTTCTGTAAACAGGTTATTTCCCAACGGGATCTGTACAAAATCATGAACACGATGTTGTAATGCAACCGGATAAGGACTCTCATATAATGGGACAACCGGTCCCTGTTGGTTAAATATGTCCTGAATCTGGCGATAATCACTTGCTCGTTTTTGTGGATCCATCTCGCTTTGTGAGGCTTCGAACAGCCTGTCCAGCTGGTCATTACGCCATCCTGAATGCAATGCACTGATATTTTTTGAATAAGCAAAATAAGATGTTACCTCATTGGGATCTGCAATATCATCTGTCCAGACCCCAAGCCGCATGGTAAAGTCCCCCTTACGGTAACGATCGGTACGTGTTGCATTATCCACCTGATCCAAAACAAGATTGATACCAATCTGCGCCCACATTTGCTGTAAAGCCGTACCAATACTGATTTCATCCTCATTACCGGACAAAAGCATAATATGGGTACTAAATCCATTCGGATATCCGGCTTTTATCAGAAGCGCTTTTGCTTTTTCCATATCAACCGGGAAAAGAGGCGAGTTACCGATATGCCCTGGTGTGGCACTAGAAATATAAGAACTCATCGGAGTACCAATACCGTAAGTCACCAGCTGGATGATGGCATTTTTATCTGTCGCATAATTCAATGCCTGACGGACATTCACGTCTGACAGAGGGTTTTTCACACCCTGTAATTCTGGTCGGACATTCATGCTTATGTATTCCGTCCGTGTTGACGGAAATAGCATCATGTTAATCTCCGGCTGTGATTTTAGTTCATTCACGCGGGAATAAGGAATAAATTCTGCACCGTCCAGCTCGCCGGATTTCAGCTTCAGAATACGTGTGGCATCATCGGGAATAATCTCAAACTGTACGGCATCCAGATAAGGCAGCGGTTTGCCATCGGCCCCTTTCTTCCAGTAATACGGATTTTTCACCAGTGTCATACTGGCATTATGACGCCAGGACTTCAGAATAAAGGGCCCTGAGCCCACAGGGTGTTCTGCAAATATCGCGGCTTTTTCCGCATCCGTCTTCCCCGGTGTAGCCTCAAACAGACGTTCCGGCATAATCCCGGTGTTAAACACGGTTAACGCACTGAGGATGGCGGGATCAGCATGTTTCAGATGAATCACCAGATGGTTATTGTCCGTCAGGGTGACATTATCAATAGATTCTATAGTAAACTGCCATGCACCATTTCCGGGTTTACTGGCTCGTTCAAGGGACCACTTCACGTCCTCAGCTGTAATAGGGGAACCGTCAGAAAATTTGATCCCTTCACGCAAAGTAATGGTTACCTGTTTACCATCCGCAGATAATGACCATGCGCTGGCAAGTCCCGGCTCAACACTCTTCCCATCCCTGGAAGGCAGCAGCAACGTATCGTAAATGTTGGACAGGATCCATATATTGTTATTGCCTTCCATCAGCACGGGTTCGAGATAATTACTGTCGGCATAACGACCATACACCAAGGTTCCTCCCCGCTGTGGCATCTCTGCAGCGAAAGTCATGGCCCCTGAATCCATCATACTCCCGGCCAGTAACACTGCCACTGTGATGTACTTTTTAACATGCATACCCTGCCCCTTATTGCCCGAATGATTACTGGTATAGTTGTCATTACGCCACTGTTCTACACGACTAGAACAAAAATTGCGTCAAAGATGTTAACCTGTCAAGATGCAGAACCGTTGTCATAGAAAAATTGTATATTTCGTCATAAAAACAGCTGAACCTATTGCCAGAAAGGTACATACAGCAGTTGCAATTAGTGTAAAACACGCTACTGTATCACTCATCAATTACAGTTTGGGCAATATATGGATTACTGTCTTGATCGCACACTAAACATTCCTCTGGGTATTCAATTGAGAGGCCTTATTGAATACGGCATTACGTTTGGTGCATTACAGGCGGGGGAAAAACTCCCTTCAGTACGGGAAATGGCTGAGATGGTCGGTGTCGCACCGATGACCGTCGCACAGGTCTACAGGGAACTGAAGGATGCAGAATTAATTTACAGTAAACCCGGATCTGGTAACTTTATTTCGTATGCCGGTCGTTTACCACAGCACAGTCAGGAGAATGTGTTGCGGCTTCATGGGATGGCTGATCAATTCATTGAACACGCCAGAATGATGGGCATGTCAGTGACTGATATGACTACCCTTATCCAGACACGCATCAATCTTCATCCACGTCATGTAAAGCACAAATTAATCATGGTCGGAAATTTTCTGTCTTCCACTCAGGATTATGCCATGCTAATAAACCAGGTACTTGACGATCTGGTTACGGTAGAAGCCACCACTGTGGCGATCCTTCGCGAGAATGATATTTCACGGGATTTAGCCAAAAATGCCGATATGATCCTCACGTTTGCGCACCGTCGACGGGAAGTAATGGAACTACTGCCCGGCAAGCAGGTCGTCTCAATTAGTTTTATCCCTTCGGAAGAAACACGACGGGCTCTGGCTTCTGTTAATCCACTATCACATATCGTGGTGGTTTCAATATTTCCAGAATTTACACTATTAATGAAAGCCGGAGTAGAACGATTTGCATCTCATGTACAGTCGATAACTGTCATCAACCTGGATGATCCCAATCTGCCGGAGTTACTGACAGAGGCTGATGTGCTGGTGTATGCCACCGGCGCTGAATCACTCTCCGCACAGATGGCACCGGAAAAAATTTGTTTCGAATACCGGCATATACCGGACAGCGGTGAAATTCAGCGTGTTATCCGGCCATTATTACAACACTCAATGACGCCATGTCATGATACTCCCAACAGAGGCTCCTATGAAAATCAGTGAAATGAACTGGCAACAGCTTGAAAACTGGCTGCAGAAAGATGATCGGGCTATTCTGCCATTAGGTAGCACAGAACAACATGCATTTCTCAGTCTGTCTGTTGATTCCATCCTCGCCGAAAAAGTCGCTGAAGATGCTGCCGCCCACTCCGGAATTCCGGTATTTCCGGTTTTGCCATTTGGTATGACCCCTGCCTTCACAGCCTTTCCCGGTACGGTACATATCCGTATCGAAACATACCGCCGGCTGCTGGTTGATATGCTCGATAGCCTGAAACGTCAGGGATTCCGTCGTATATTACTGGTTAACGGACACGGTGGAAACATGCCTGCTCAGAATATCGCTCTTGAATGGGTGATGGATAATCCTGATATGAAGGTCCAGTTGCATAACTGGTGGTGTGCACCAGCAACATGGAAGAAAGTGATGGAAACCGATCCTGTTGCGTCACACGCCTCCTGGATGGAAAATTTCCCCTGGACGAGATTACCTGGCGTTGTGCAACCTGCTGAACAGAAGCCCATGATGGATTTGTCCTACTTACGTACATTGCCCCCAGAGGAAGTAAAAAGAGTACTGCAGGAAGGAAATTATGGAGGTTTCTATCAGCGCAGCGATGAAGAAATGTTGGCGATCTGGCAGGTAGCTGTTAAGGAAACGCGTACGCTGATTGATAATCTTTAAAATAAAGTTATATCAAAACAGAGAAGCAATTAAGTTTTCATACTTTATATTCATTTAAGGAAGGTGCGAACAAGTTCCTGATATGAGATCATCATATTCATCCG
>OGJD01000882.1_pt1 | contig 21547 bp, 20 predicted proteins | sample 1571971 | NCBI WGS metagenome assembly OGJD01 (sample SAMEA2582117, study PRJEB24529) | metagenome | biome: Human gut stool | place: China | collected 2011
ATAATGATAGCTCTATCAAAATTAAAGGTGTCAAATCTATACAAGAGGCGATGCAACTCGTATTTTCATAATTAGGAGGTGATTTCATGATTTATCGGATTTTACGCTATGTAATAGCCATTTTAGTAGGTACAGCCGCCTACGTGGGAATGGATAGCTTAGCACCTATTATTGACCCATATTTGGTCTCTCAATTTGAATCTTTTGGGGACATGTCGTTAACAATTGCACGTATTGCAGTATTAATCGTAGGTACTCTATTAGGCCTTGTTATTGGTTATCTGATTTCATCATTTATTCTGAAACAAGGTTTAGTAATTGCTAAAAGATTAGAGCGTATTCTTACTCATATTCCAAATCAAGAATTGATTGCAGGCACCATCGGTTTATTATTCGGCCTTATTATTGCAAATCTAATTGGTGTTGCATTCAATCAAGTACCTATTATAGGACCTTATATTCCTATAATTTTGAGTGCTATTTTTGGATATAGTGGACTTAAAATCATGGCTCGTAAAGGCCCCGAAATGTACAATAATTACGTACAACAATGGGGAGGAGATAGCACTAAAAAAACAAGTCGTTTTAAAATGTTTTCAACTCATAAATTAGATAAATCTTCTAGTACGCCAAAATTACTAGATACTTCAGTTATCATTGACGGTCGTATCAAAGAACTATGTGCTACGGGCTTCATTGAAGGCCCTCTTATGGTGCCACTATTTGTATTAAATGAGTTACAGGTAATTTCTGACTCTGCGGATGCTACGAAACGCAACCGTGGCCGACGTGGCCTTGATATTTTGAAGGATATGCAAGATGCCAATAAGGTAGCTATAGAAGTTGTTGAAGATGATTATGATGATCTTGTAGAGGTTGATTCAAAACTTATGCGACTTGCTTTAGATAAGCAATGGAAATTGATGACTAATGACTTTAACTTGAATAAGGTGGCTCGTGTACAAGGTATTGAAGTGCTTAACCTCAATGAATTGGCAAATGTATTAAAACCTGCTCTAATCGCTGGAGAATGGATTCGCGTTCAAATCATGAAAGAAGGTAAGGAAGTACACCAAGGTGTGGCTTATCTCGACGATGGCACGATGATTGTCGTAGAGGATGGTAAACCTTATGTTGGTCAAAATGTAGAGGTTATGGTTACATCCATATTACAAACGAGTGCAGGACGGATGATTTTTGCTCGTGTAGATGGAGGACAAAATGGGCAAGGCAATTAGTTGTATCGTTCTCGCTGCAGGTGCTGGTCGCCGTATGGGATACAAAGAAAATAAGATATTTATTCCTTTAGGGGGACATTCTATTATTCAACGTACCATACAAAATGTAGAAAAGATTGAATGTTTAAAAGAAATTATTCTTGTTGTAGCTGAAGGCGAACAAGAATATATGTCTAACCATATTCAAGGGTTGGATTTGCATATTCCTGTAAAGATAGTGCTTGGTGGAAGAGAACGTCAAGATTCTGTGGCATATGGGCTCAAAGCTGTATCAGAAGATAGTAATATTGTGCTAGTTCATGATGGCGCGCGTCCATTAGCATCAACGAAACTGTTTGATTCTGTTGTTAGGGCCGCAATAGAATATGGAGCTGCTACTGTAGGTGTCCCTGCTACGGATACGATTAAACGGGTTAATACAGAGCATACCGTAATAGAAACCTTGAAACGCAGTGAGTTATATCAAATTCAAACACCACAAGGCTTTCAAAAAGATCTATTTAAAGAGGCCCATCAAAAGGCTTATGACGAAAAATATTTAGGCACTGATGATGTGTCCCTCGTCGAGTATTTAGGTAAGCCTGTACATATAGTAAGTGGAGACTATTGTAATATTAAGGTGACCACTCCTAATGATATTGCAGTAGCAAAACGATATTTAGGAATTGAGGATAAGCGTATGCGCGTTGGATTTGGTTATGATATTCATCAATTAAAAGCAGGGCGTCCTTGTATCTTAGGTGGTGTTCATATCGAGTCTGACCTTGGCCCTGATGGTCACTCCGATGCGGATGTTCTCATTCATGCATTGATGGATGCCATGCTAGGTGCCGCTGGTTTACGGGATATTGGATACTATTTTCCACCTGAAGACGACCAGTATAAAGGGATTTCTAGCATGCTTTTACTAGAAAAAGTAAATTTCTTATTGAAAGAACGTGGGTTACAAGCCTATAATATTGATATTATGGTTATTTCTGAGACACCTAAATTAAAACCTCACATCGATATGATGAAGTCTAATTTACAGTCTATTTTAGAGATACCATTAGATCGCATTAGTATTAAAGCGACAACAAATGAAATGCTAGGGGCTATTGGTCGCCGCGAAGGCATTGCTGCACAAGCTGTCGTTTCTGTATATGAAGGAGAGATTTAATCATGAGTTCCATGAAAGTTCGTTTTGCTCCAAGCCCTACGGGTCCATTCCATATTGGTGGTGCTCGTTCTGCTTTATTTAACTGGTTATTAGCACGTAAGGAAAAAGGCACATTTGTATTGCGCATTGAAGATACAGATTTAGCTCGTTCTACACGTGAAAGTGAAGAGAATATTAAAGCTTCCTTACAATGGCTTGGCATGAATTGGGATGAAGGCATTGATGTAGGTGGTAATAATGGTCCTTACCGTCAAACAGAACGTCTTGATTTATATAAAGAAGTAACACAACGCTTATTGGATGAAGGTAAAGCTTATGAGTGTTACTGCACACCTGAAGAGTTAGATGCGGTGCGTCAAGATCAAATGGATCGTGGGGAAACACCAAAATACAACGGTCATTGTGAACACTTAGATGAAGAGACAAAGGCTAAATACATTGCTGAAGGTCGTAAACCTACAATTCGTTTGCGTGTACCGTTGAATAAAACATACGCTTTTGATGATATGGTACGTGGGCATGTATCCTTTGAGTCCAATGGTGTAGGTGACTTCGTTATCGTTAAATCCGATGGTATTCCTGTATATAACTTTGCTGTAGTAATGGACGATCATATGATGGGGATTACTCACGTTATTCGTGCAGAGGAACATCTATCCAATACACCTCGCCAAATGGCTATCTATGAAGCTCTTGGTTGGGAGGTCCCTAAGTTTGGTCATATTTCTTTGATTCTTGGTAAAGATTACAAAAAAATGTCCAAACGTCATGGTGCTACCTCTGTTGAACAATACAAACAATTAGGGTACTTGCCAGAAGCACTTGTAAACTTCTTGGCACTTCTTGGTTGGGCTCCTGAAGGTGAAGAAGAATTCTTCACACAAGATGAATTAATTCAGGCTTTCTCTATGGATCGGGTAGCGAAAAATCCTGCTGTGTTTGATATTGATAAATTGAACCATATAAATTTCCACTATATGAAGAATTTGAGTGATGAAGAGTTATTCCATCTTTGTTTACCGCATTTGAAAGAGGTTGGTTTAGCTCCAGATAGCTTGAATCAAGCTGATATTGATTGGTTGACATTATTATGCTCTACATTCCGTGATCATATTAGCTATGGTGCTCAAATCAAAGATCATGTAGGCTTGTTTATGGGCGAAACAGTATTCCTTGAAGAGGGCCATGAAGAAGAATTGCGTGCTGTATTGAATGAAGAAACAGCTCCAACAGTTCTCGGCGCTTTCCGGAATGCATTGGCTGAACTTGATGAAATTACACCTGAAGTTGTAAAAGCAACAATCAAGGCCGTAATGAAAGAAACCTCTTTAAAAGGTAAATTCGTATTTATGCCAATTCGTGTAGCTTTAACAGGTCAAATGCATGGTCCAGATTTGAATAATATTGTTACATTACTTGGTAAAGAAAAGTGCTTACATCGTTTAGATAATGTAGGTGCATTAACAAAATAAATTTGATCAATTAATCAAAGGAGTTCACGTAACAGGTGTTATGTGAACTCCTTTTGTATGTGTTGTTAATATTCTATAGAAATGCTATAATAATCGGCGTATTAAATTTTGATTTATTATGAAAGCGAGTGTTTTTATGAGTGTTATTCGTTCTATTAATCACTTATTCAATAGTTATCTATCCTGGATAGTACTATTGATGGCTGTTTTAGCATATATGCTACCTGCAGTATTTTCTTGGATGACTCCTTATATTGCTTACATGCTACAGTTTGTTATGTTTGCGATGGGGTTAACATTAACGGCTCAAGTCTTTATTGATGTATTTAAGCAACCAATGAAGGTTATTCTCGTATCCGTAATCCAATTCTTATGGATGCCATTAGCAGGTTTCTTAGTAGCCTTAGCATTTAATTTTCCTTCAGAAGTTGGGATTGGTTTTATCTTGTTGGGTGCATGTCCTGGTGGTACTGCTTCTAATGTAATGACCTTCCTTGCAAATGGTAATGTTCCCTTATCCGTATCAGCAACAACTGTATCCACATTATTGGCACCTATTTTAACGCCTTTATTTGTCGTATTATATGCTGGTGCAACATCTTCTATTGAAATTCAATTTATGCCAATGTTTATATCCATTGTAAAAATTGTGTTAGTACCAATTATTTTGGGGATTGTATTGAATTACTTTATTGGCGCAAAAATTGAACCTGTAAAATCTGTATGTCCAACCATTGCAGCTATCGCGGTATTGCTTATCTTGGCAGCTGTAACTGCAGTTAACCAAAAGCAAATTGCCGAAACCGGTTTCATTATTTTTGTAGCGTGTTTAGTACAAAATTTGAGTGGTTATGTTGTGACATACTTGGTATGTAAAGCCCTCAGTATTGATGTGTCTTCTCGTCGTGCTATGCAAATCGAAGTGGCTATGCAAAATTCTGCATTATCCGTATCTTTAGCACTAAAACACTTTACACCACAAGCTGCGGTAGCAGGTGCAGTATTCTCCATCATTCATAACTTTACAGGATCTATTTTTGCAGGTATTTGCCGTAAACATGATGATCAAGATAAATTAGAAAATGCTTAATATTAATTGATTTGATGTAATGACATTATTATTACTTGTGTACTATAAAAGCTATTGTTATGAATGATAATAGTAATTTAATATTCTGATTATATATCCTCATCTTTCTAATTAAGCTATTTAAAATACCTATGTATGATATGTGAATAGCTGCCTATGAAAGATGGGGATCTTTCTTGTAAATATTGACATTCTATAGCTTTATTGGTAAAATATTTTTATATATGAATATAGATTATTTTAATAGCTGAGACTGAAAGAAGTACTCTACGACTAACTTTTTAGCGAGAACCGATGGTGGGAGGGTTCATGGATAGGTAGATGAAATGCATTCACGAGCTGACACTCCGATTATAGGTAGGTTTGTCCGGCGACGCACCGTTATGCGATGAGTGGGTATCGCTATTGGTACCTAACAGAGTGGAACCGCGGACCATCGTCTCTGTATGAGATGAGAGGTCTTTTTTATTTTACAAAATTGGAGGCATCGGTAACGATGAGAGAAATTACTGTTTATAATACTATGACGCGCCAAAAAGAGGTTTTTAATCCTGTAACACCAGGTGAGGCAAAAATGTACGTATGTGGTGTCACACCATACAATCATCCTCATATTGGCAATGCTCGTCCTTTCGTGACTTGGGACGTAATTCGTCGCTATATGAAACATGTAGGCTATAAAGTAACATATGTACAAAACTTTACTGATGTGGATGATAAAATCATCAACACTTCTAATGGTGAAGGTGTCTCTTGGGATACCATTGCAAACCGTTATATTGATAGTTATTTTGAAGTAATGGATGCGTTAGGTGTACAACGTGCAGACATTTATCCACGTGTATCTACACATATTGATGATATCATTGCTATGATTCAAACATTGATTGACAAGGGCTACGCCTATGAACTCGATGGCGATGTATATTATAGTGTGGAGAAATTTGAACATTACGGTGAGTTATCTGGTCGTACATTAGACGATATGGAAGCAGGCGCACGTATTGAAGTAGATGGTCGTAAGAAGAATCCTATGGACTTTGCTTTGTGGAAAGCAGCAAAACCTGGTGAACCTTATTGGGAAAGCCCATGGGGGAATGGTCGTCCAGGGTGGCACATTGAATGTTCTGCTATGAGCCAAAAATATTTAGGCACAGAATTTGACTTCCACGGTGGTGGTAGCGATTTGATTTTCCCTCATCATGAAAATGAAATTGCTCAATCAGAAGGTTGCTCTGGTCAACATCCAGCAGTGCGCTACTGGTTGCACAATGGTTTTATCACTATTAATTCTGAAAAAATGTCTAAGTCCTTGAATAATTTCTTCTTGGTAAAAGATATTTTAGAACAATATAGTCCTGATGCATTGCGTTACTTCTTATTGAGCACGCATTACCGTAGCCCATTAGATTTCTCTGATGAGCGTCTAGAAGAAGCTAATAAATCTTTGGAACGGTTAAGCACAGCTATTGAAAACCTTCTTTACCTTGAAAAATGTGAGCCAGGCTCATGTGATGAAGCTCAACGCTTATTAGAAAAAGCGAAAGCATACGAAGAAGAATTTGAGGATGCTATGAGTGATGATTTCAACACTGCTTTAGCAACTTCTAGTATGTTCGGTCTTGCAAAAGAAATTAATATCTACTATCAAGCTGTAACAAGTAGAGAAGGCGTTGTTTGCCAAGAGGCAATTGCTGAAGTGAAACGAATCTTCAAATTTATGACAGATGTTATTGGTGTTCTTGAAAAAGCTTGGGAAGGCAATACGGGTGCTAATGCTGCTGAATATGAAGAATTAATGCAAGTTATTCTTTCTGTACGTCAAGCTTGTCGCGAGCAAAAACAATGGTCATTAGCTGATTGTATCCGCGATCGATTAGCTGAGATTGGTATTACCATTGAGGACTCTCCTCAAGGTGCACGGTGGAAAAAACGTGAAGTTTAAACAATTTCAATTCTTAAAGAATGAAGCGATAAAGAAACTAACGGCTCTTGAAGAAGAGCCGCTTCGTTTGCGCAAACGAACAATAGAGGAGTGCCTAAGTGCCGATGCAGTTATGCTAGCTTATATCGGTGATGCAGTATACTCCATGTATGTGCGCGAACGCGTAGTACAAATGAATATTACAAAAGTACAGATTTTACATACTATCGTTACTGAATTTATTTGTGCTAAATCACAGGCAAAAGTATTGCTAGAAATAGAAAATACTCTCACAGAAGATGAACAAGCTATTGCACGCCGTGCTAGAAATAGTAATGTAAACGTGCCTAAAAGTAGTACTGTTCAAGAATATCGCAGTAGTACGGCCTTTGAAGCAGTACTAGGATTTCTTTATGAAACGCGCCAAGATGAGCGCTTACAGCATATCTTGGGGCAAGCCTTTTCTATAACTCTACGAGGTATGTAGTATGGATAATTATATTGTAGGTCGCAATGCGGTTAAAGAAGCCCTTAAAAGTGGCCGTTCTATTCAACGTATTCTGGTCAGTGAAGATAAGGTAAAAACAGGGTTAGCTGATATTGTAAATCTTGCTAAATCTCAAGGTATTGAAGTTAGACCAACACCAGTTAAACAGATGAATAAGTACGATTTAGAGGTACCACATCAAGGGGTTATAGCTCTTGTATCGGCCGTTCAATTTAAAGAATTGGGCGAGGTATTACAAGAAACGACACATGAGGTTCCGTTGCTCATTTTAACGGATGGTGTTGAAGATCCACATAATATGGGAGCTATCATTCGTACTGCTGAATGTGCGGGTGCTACGGCTGTACTCATTCCTAAACGACATAATGCGCCTATTAATGCTACTGTTGCGAAGACATCTGCTGGAGCTATTGAGCAAATTCCACTTGTACAAATTGGCAATGTAGCGCAAACCATTAAACAACTTCAAAAACAGGGCTTTTGGGTAATGGGGGCTCATATGGAAGGTGATCGTACCTTGTATGAAGCTGATATGAAAATCCCTACGGTTATAGTCATTGGTAATGAAGGTAAGGGGATTAGTCGCGTTGTAAAAGAAGCTTGTGATTTCCTTGTAACAATTCCTATGTATGGAAATTTGAATTCTTTGAATGCATCTGTTGCAGCTGCAGTTCTTATGTATGAGGCGGTACGTCAACGCCAGGCGAAATAATCATGCTAAAAGATATCTTAATTGTAGACGGCTATAATGTTATTTTTGCTTGGACTCATTTGAAAAAATTGGCTCATGAGTCTTTAGAACATGCGAGAATGGAGCTTCGAGATAGATTGTTGAACTATGGTAAATTTAAGGGTTACGAAGTAATCCTTGTATTTGATGGTAAGTATACAAAATCTGGAGGTTCCATTGAATCCATTACAAGTGGATTTATCGAAGTGTATACTGAGGATGGAGAAACGGCGGATTCCTTTATTGAACGAGAGGTATTTTTACGTAAAGGTAAATATACTAATGTATATGTTGTGACCTCCGATGGAGCAGAGCAAAATCAAATTCTAGGCTCTGGCGGGTTGCGTATTCCTGCTCGTGAGTTGCAAAATATGATTCGTATAGCTAAGGAAGAAGAACGACTTCAATATGCTCATGAACATAGACGTGATCAATTTTCAGTGCGTCGTAATGAAGTGGGAGGTTTATTATCTCCTGAAGTTGCTGAAAAGCTTGAGAAATTGCGTCGAGGTCATTGATAGTTGAAAATCATATACCGTTCCAGTATAATAAATATATTGGTTTTTCTCGCTCAATTGTAAGGAGGAGCTTATGAAAATGATTCATACACGCAAGTCCGATTACAATTTCAAGGAAATGACCGATGAGCAAGTTGTGGTCATAGCTCAGGAAGAGCAAAATGAGTTTGCAATCGATTATATTGTTAATAAATATAAGAACTTTGTAAGAGCTAAGGCTCGCTCCTATTTTTTGGTAGGTGCCGACCGAGAGGATATCATCCAAGAAGGGATGATTGGACTCTATAAGGCGACGCGAGATTTTAAACATGATAAATTAGCGTCTTTTAGAGCTTTTGCAGAACTTTGTATAACTAGACAAATTATTACAGCTATTAAATCGGCTACAAGACAAAAACATGCGCCTTTGAACTCCTATATATCCTTAAATAAACCGGTGTATACAGAGGACTCTGAGCGTACATTGATTGAAATGCTATCTTCAACAAAGATTACAAATCCTGAAGACCTCATTATCAGTCAAGAGGAACTAGATGATATTGAGCACAATATTGGTCATATTTTAAGTGATCTTGAATGGGAAGTCTTGGAAGGATACCTTGATGGACGTTCCTATCAAGAAATGGCTGAGGTCACAGATCGTAGTGTTAAATCTATTGATAATGCGCTACAAAGGGTAAAACGTAAATTAGAGAAGTATTTAGAACATCGTGTATTGGGCTCGCATCGAGCATCACAGGAAGGATGACAGTCGTGACAAATTTCTTAATGATTGTAGAAGTAATCGTATCTATTTTATTAATTGTAGTAGTTGTTGCACAAAATAGCAAAAATGCAGGCATGGGCGGTGCTGTTTCTGGTGCGGCAGACTCTTCTTTTGGTGGTAAGCAACGCGGTTTAGATGCTTTCTTATCTAAATGTACGATTATATTGGGGATTATCTTTGCTGTGTTGAGCTTAGTGTTAGGGGCAATGATTAATCAATTCTAATGATGAAAGCCTGCTTTGCAGGCTTTTTCTTTTTTCATCCTAATAAGGGGGTGCAGACTTGAAGAAGAAGGTATTGGACTTTTATAAATCTATACAACCACATGCATACCATATTGAGGATGCAGCAATGGATAATCGTATTCGAGGTGGCAAAGATCTTGAAATGTTTATTCGATCTGCGAAAATGCTCGCCCGTGAAGGCGTATTAACTTCATCTCGACCAGATGTATACCGATATGAAGATCAACAGCATGAAGAATATGAAGGTATCTACAAAGGATATCGTAAATCTTATGGATTTGTTATTATGCTGGATGATGAAGATATTTATGTAGCAGAACAAAATAAAGGAACTGCTATGCATAATGATAAGGTACGTGTTCGTATTGTACCATCAGATTATACAAAGCATAAACGTGAAGGCATCATCGTTGATGTTATTGAGCGTGCTAATGAAACCATAGTTGGTACTTACGACAGACAACAACACTTCGGCTTTGTTGTACCAGATGATGAACGTATTGGAACAGATATTTTTGTAGATTTAAAAGATACTTTAGATGCTCGGAGTGGAGCTAAGGTACTAGTAAAAATTACAAAATGGCCTGAAGGCAATAAAAAACCTGAAGGAATTATAACAGAAATTTTAGGTTATAAGGGGGATGTAGGCCTAGACATTAACTGTATTATGGCTAATCATAAGATTCCTTTTGCATTCCCTAAAGAGGTAATTGAGGCAAGTGAGAAGATAGATACTATTGTTCATGAAGATCCGAAGCGGTGGGATCTTAGAGACTTACAAATGGTAACTATCGATGGAGAAGATGCAAAAGATCTTGACGATGCTGTAAGTGGTCGTAAATTACCAAATGGTAATTATGAGCTAGGCGTACACATTGCGGATGTTAGTCATTATGTTACTTCAGGCCAGCCTATTGATAATGAAGCATACAAGCGGGGGACTTCAGTTTACTTAGTGGACCGCGTAGTACCAATGTTACCAGAGGTATTATCGAATGGTATTTGTAGTTTAAATGCCCATGAAGATCGCTATGCTATGACGTGTATGATGGAAATTGATGATTCAGGTACAGTTGTTAATTATCGTATTCGTCCGTCTATTATCCATGTAGGACGTCGTTGCAGCTATAAAGAAGTTTATAAAGCGTTAGAGGAAAACATTATTCCTGACGATTTAGTAGATTTTATTCCTATGCTTCGTGACTTAGCAGAAATTTCTAAGATTTTAAATCGTATGCGTCGTCGTAGAGGGGCATTAGACTTTGATTTTCCGGAATATAAGGTATTACTTGATCTCGATGGTACACCGTTGCGTATCGTAAAACGCGATCGAACTATGGCAGAGCGGCTTATCGAAGAATGTATGCTCATTGCTAATGAGACGGTAGCTACGCATTTAAAGGATACTCAACGTACATCGGTATATCGTATTCATGAACATCCTAGTGAAGAAAAATTGGATTTATTCCAAAAGGTATTACATTATTTAGGTCAAACTCTTGTCCTTAGTGCTGATGGTGTAACACCACGAGATTTCCAAAAAATCCTTGATGTAGTGAAGGGACAAGATATCGAGCAAGTGGCTCAAATTATGACCTTACGTTCTATGCAGCAAGCGAAATATAGCATTGAAAACGTCGGCCATTTTGGGTTAGCATCCACTTGCTATACGCATTTTACATCTCCCATTAGACGTTATCCGGATTTGATGGTACATCGACTTTTAAAAGCGGATATGCACTGGAAGGGTGGATACTCTAAACGAGATGTAGATGAAGCTTTCTTAGCTGGTGCTGTGGAACATTCTTCCATACAAGAACAAGTGGCAACCGAGGCAGAACGAGAAACTACTGATCTAAAGAAGACTCAATACATGGTTCCATTTGTAGGCGAAGTTTTTGAAGGCACTATTGCGAGCATAACCTCCTTTGGCATGTTCGTAGAGTTAGAGAATGGTATCGACGGTCTCGTGCATATTAGCATGATGAACGACGATTATTATTTCTTTGACGAAGAACATTTTGTTCTTGTTGGTAAGCGGACAGGTAAAACCTATCACTTAGGTGAAAAGGTTACTGTTACACTTGTAAAAGCCGATGTAGAAAAGAAACAAATCGATTTTGTTCTTGGTGAAGTAGATAATCTGATGGCTATCCAAGAACAATTGAGTAGTGGCTCTGACTATGCTACTAGTCGTGATGGTTTTGGAAATCTAAAGGGGCGAAAGTCATCCCGAAAAAACGGTAGAAAAACTTCTAAACGAGATGATTCAAAAGCTGGGCGTTCTAGATATGATGCTTTCAGTAAAAAATCTAGTAAAGGTAAATCAAGTTGTAAGAAGTCTAATAAAACGACTAAGCGCAGTCAATCAAAGAAATCTAAAAGTAAACGTAAACGATAGAGGTACATATGGCAAAACAATCTAGTACATCTCTTATTGCTGATAATCGTAAGGCCCGTCATGATTTTAATATTCATGAAACCTATGAAGCAGGCATTGCTTTGACAGGTACTGAAATTAAATCGATACGTCAAGGTAAACTGAACTTAAAGGATAGCTTTTGTCGCATTGATAAAGGCGAGCTTTTGTTGTATGGTGTTCATATCAGCCCATACGAACAAGGCAATCGTTTTAATCATGAACCTGAACGGACCCGTAAATTGTTGATGCATAAATCTGAAATCAATAAATTACATGCACAGGTTAAGGAGAAAGGATTCTCTTTAGTGCCGCTTAACTTCCATTTTAGCCATGGTTATGTAAAGGTAACTGTGGGTCTTGTAACTGGTAAAAAGTTATACGATAAGCGTCAAGATATGGCGGAACGCGATGCTAAGCGAGATATTGCAAAGCGTCTCAAAGAGCAACAAAAATATTAAGGTAAAAAGATCGAGTCATAATGGCTCGATTTTTTTGTGATATTTGTTAACTTATCTTGTGTTTTTAGTTGATAAATATGCATATTGAAATTATAATGTAAACAAAGAGTTGTGATTGTGGTTGACATTTTCTAAGTAGAGGAGAAACATCATGAATCAGAATATTCGGTACATTACAGAGGTTGCTATTTTAACGGCTATGATTACGGTATTAGGTGCTATTAAAATACCTAATGTCATTCCAGGTATAGAGTTTCAACTGTCGGCTCCATTGGCGGTAGCCATATGTGCCGTATTCGGATTTAAAAAATATATTATTAGTGGTTGTCTATCTAGTTTAATCGGTTTAGCGCTAGGTACCCAAACTATTTTGAATGTCATGATTGCTATGCAATTCCGCCTCATTGTAGGGTTAATACTTTGGATGTGCCACAATCATATGATAGGTATCATGATTTCAGGCCCAATTGCATCCGCCTTAGCACGGCTAACATTGTCTATTTATATTGGTAAGGCCGCATTACCTATGGTTGCCTTAGCAGTGCCTGGCATGATTTTTACAGTCATTATGGCTCCTGTATTTGTAAAAGTATTCCGTAAAATCCACAGTCAAGCACATCAAAATCATGTAATAAAAGGTAAGGTATCATAATGAGTGAATTATATAGTGTACGCATGCGTGCAGCACAAGGTGGTCCCCATGAAAAAGGGGGCCACCATATTTCTGGTGCAGAGCGGATTGTGAAGTTAGAAGAAGTAGGGGCTATAGCTCAATCGTTAGCTGATCGCGCACTGCATCACAGTAAAGGAACAGCAGATTTTATCAATATTACTGTAGATTTAATCCCACCGGAGAAGATTACATATATTGACTGTCTAAAGGTAGAGGAACATAAAACTAGTAGCATTTCTGAATCCCATCAATTGGCGACTGACCTTTTACAAGGTCCTCATATTAGTGAAACAGCTGTTCTTAAATCTATATCTTTGTTAAAAAGTTTAGATAAATCTATGCGCGGCGCTATGTTAGTGGATGCCATTACTGGCGAGCGCTTAGATACAGGTGACCGCGGAGTACGTGTTAGTCATATGGACTCCTTTGACTCTCATGCATTAGGTGATAATGAACATATGAGAGAGGCTTTAGTATTAGCTTCAAAGGTGCAATCAGCAGATGGTATTGTTGGCGAATTATGTTGGTCTGATGATCCAGACTATACAGTAGGTTATGTTGCTTGTAATGGTGTATACCATCGCCTTCCTAATATGAAAGAATTTGGATCAGATATAGGGGGCCGCGTTTTCTTTGTACGGTCTGATATAGATAGTGAAAGTGTAATAACATATTTGGAGAAATCTCCAGTACTTGTTAAGCGGTGGTAAAATGTACGAATTTTTTAAAGAACAATTAGATTCTAAGATAGAGAACCATAATTTACGAACCTTAAGAGAATACTGTCCTCTAGATGCAGTGCGAGTAAAACGAGATGATAAAGAATATTTGATGATGGCTTCAAATAATTATTTGGGCTTAACTTTTGATTCTCGTGTAAAAGAAGGGGCCCTGAAAGGGGCTCAACAATATGGAACAGGATCTGGTGGATCGCGCCTTGTATCTGGTACATTTCCATTATTTACAGAGCTCGAAAGGTCATTAGCTAAATTTAAGAATACTGAAAAAGCCCTTGTATTTAATACCGGTTATATGGCCAATGTAGGAACTATTTCTGCCGTAGCTGATAAGAATACTATTATTTTTAGTGATGCTCTTAATCATGCTAGTATTATAGATGGTTGTAGATTGAGTAGAGGGGCCGTAAAGGCTTACAGCCACTGTGATATAGACGAGTTAAAGTATCTGTTAAAACAGGTAGATCGAAACACTCGAAAGCTTATAGTTACAGATGGCGTATTTAGTATGGATGGGGATATTGCACCACTAGATAAACTGTATGAATTAAGCCGTGATTACAATGCATTGCTCATGGTTGACGATGCCCATGCAACGGGAACTATTGGTAATGGTCATGGTACAGCGGCCTATTTTGGACTTGAAAAAGAAGTAGACATACAACTTGGTACATTGAGTAAATCTTTAGGCTCTGTTGGTGGCTATGTAGCTGCCAATAGCACTATCATAGATTATCTCGTTAATACGAGCCGTAGCTTTATATTCTCTACCGCATTGTCTCCTGCTGATATAGGGGCCTCCCTAGCTGCACTACATGTTCTTGAATCAGATGTATCTGTTTTACAGCGTTTACATGAAAATGTAAATTATATGGCAGACCAATTGATTTCCATGGGAATTAATGCTAACAATGAAACACCAATTTTCCCAATCCTTATTGGACGTAACGAGGATACATTAGCCGTTTCGAACTATTTGTATGAGGCTGGAATCATTGGAACTGCTATTCGTCCACCTACAGTACCTATTGGTGAAAGTAGAATTAGACTAACGGTGACTGCTGCGCATAATAAAGAACAAATAGATTATGTGTGCCAATCACTGCATAATGCTATGAAACAGTTATAATCATGATAATAGATAATATATCTACTAAAGACAGGGATAAAAGAATCCTTAGATTGGTAAAATTGTCAAATTTAGATAAGTTGAGAAGGCTAAGAGTAGTGAATATACCGAATTGGTGAAGGTTTCATATAATTGACAGTAATACTAAATAGGCTTATAATTATGAGACCAACGCACGGGGATGTAAAGGTTTCGACAGGGGTGCGTGTGGTATAGATAGCGAGTCGGCGTTCCATGAGGCCGTTAAACGGTGGGAAAACATTTAAACGCAGAAGAAAATTTTGCATTAGCTGCATAAGCTACGTCCCTCATACTTGTGCCTACCAAGTGTGAATGGACGTCAAACCGTAGGCTGGCTTAATTCAGTTGTTCATATGAATTAGGCGAGACAACATGAACTGGGGTTGTGTAGCTTGTCTGTGAGCGGTAGCAACCTGAGATTTAAATCATAGACTGTGCTCGGAGAAGTCTATATGGCAACACTTCTGGACAGGGGTTCGACTCCCCTCATCTCCACCAAATATTACAGCTAAAGCTAGAAGAGGCGTGATTACTGTACAAATGCAGTAGTTACCTAATCTTCTAGCTTTTTTTAGTGTTCATATATGTTCGCTTAAATTCGCATTTATTCGCTTGAAATTTCTCCTTGATTTCCCCTTGATTTCCCCACGGAATACAGATATTTAATCAGAAAATGTGTACACAAAGAATCTAAAATGTCAATAATTTTTATCGCTTTGATTGTGCACAATGAATATGAATTTAATCAGATTTTATTTATGTTTTATAAAGGTGGAAGGGTATCGAAAAAATTGACTTTGTCTATAGAATCCTGTAAAATATATAAAGATATTTATGTAATTATGACACATAGATGATTAGTTTCGTGTAAAGGAGTACAGATAATGAAGTTCCGTTATTCCCGTATGTTAGCGGCTCTCGTTGTATCCGCTGTAATGGTTGCTGGTTGTGGCAGTAATCAACAGCAAGCAGGTGATGTGAGTGTCAATGCATACAAAATTACTGCAAGTGATGCACAGGTAAACCAAACCTATGCTGGTACAGTAGTTGCAGAAAACTCTGTAGCTGTACATGCTCGTGTAACTGGTTACGTAGTTGAAAAATATGTTAAAGGCGGGGAGCAAGTTGTAGCTGGCCAACCATTATATCGTATCGATTCTCGTCAATACGAAGCTAGTCTTGCCAATGCTGAAGCACAAGCAGCTCAAGCTAATGCAAACTATAAAAATGCTGAAGTAGACCTTAATCGTTATGAAACATTAGCTCAACAAGATGCTATTGCGCAACAACGTGTAGATACACAACGCAGCACTGCAGAACAAGCTAAGGCAGCTTATGAAGCATACCAAGCATCCGTAAAAATTGCTCAAGATAACTTGGGCGATACAATGGTATATGCACCATATTCTGGTACATTACGTATGGATGATATCGATATGGGTACATTTGTACAAGCAGGTTCTACAACATTAGTAACTATTGATTCTATCGATCCTATCTTTGTTGAATTTAGTATGACAGAGCAAGAATATCTTGACTTCATGAAAAACCCAACTAGCGATGATTCTAATGGCCCAAATATTCAATTAAAACTTGCTGATGGCGAAACGTATAATCAACCGGGTTCTATTGTTCAAGCAGCAAAAAGTCTTGATCAATCAACAGGTAAGCTTGTGTTGAAAGCATCTTTCCCAAATCCTGATCATTTGTTGTTGCCAAATATGTTTGCTACAGTGATTTCTCCTGGTCAAAAACTCAAAGATGCTATTCTTGTTCCTAGTCGTGCCATTCTTCAAATCATGGATAAAAACTTTATCTATGTTGTAAATGCTGATGGTGTAGTAGAACAAAAAAGTGTTGAAGTTGGCGGTACAAGTGGTAACGATACAATTATTAAAGCCGGTTTAGCACCTGGAGACACAATCATCGTTGATGGCTTAACTAAGGTTAAAAACGGTGTGAAGGTTAATGCTAAATTGCTTTCAAAAGAACAATTAAAAGCTACAAAATAGAAGGGGGCTAGATCGTGTCGAAATTCTTTATTAATCGACCTATCTTTGCCATTGTAATAGCCATTGTTATTACTTTGGTAGGTCTCATTTCTATGATGAACCTTCCGATAGCTCGATATCCACAAATTTCTCCACCTACAGTTCGTGTAAACACTGCCTATACAGGTGCAACGGCTCAAGTTGTTAATGATACGGTAGCCAGTGTTATTGAAACACAAATCGTAGGCGTACAAGATATGGACTATATGACATCTAGTAGCTCTAGTAATGGTAGTTACTCTTTGACTGTTCAGTTCAATCAAGGCACAGATGCCGATATGGATACGGTTAATACACAAAACCGTGTACAAGCAGCACTTGCTCAATTACCTGCAGAGGTACAAGCAGTTGGTGTTACAACTACTAAATCTTCTGGTGATATGGCTATGGTATTCTCCTTGAACTCACCTGATGGTACTTATGATTCTACATTCTTAAAGAACTATGGTACCAACTATATGATGGATGCTATTAAAGCTATTAAGGGTGTTGGTTCTGTACAAGAGTTCGGTTCTGATTATGCTATGCGCATTTGGTTGGATCCAGCGAAGATGCAAAATCTTGGTGTTACTATTTCTGAAGTAACAGCAGCTATTAAGGGGCAAAACTTACAGGCTGCAGCAGGTACAGTTGGTCAAAATCCTACTAATGGGGAACAAGCATTCCAATACCCTATCAAAATTGAAGGTCGTCTTGTGACACCTGAACAATTTGGTAACATTGCTATTAAAAGCTCTAATGGTAAGGTATTGCATCTAAAAGATGTTGCTCGCATTCAAATTGGTGCTAAAGGATATGACTTTATTGCTAAGTCCGCACATAAAGAGGTAGCAGGCTTCGCTATTTCCTTACAAAATGATGCGAATGCATTAGAAACTATTGCGAATGTTAAGAAGGTACTAGATGAACAATCTAAATCCTTCCCACCAGATATGCAATATAACGTAGTTGTAGATAATACTAAATTCGTAAGTGCATCTATCAATGAGGTAGAGCATACCTTTGTAGAAGCATTGTTACTCGTTCTTTTTGTAGTATATGTATTCTTACAATCCTGGCGATCTACAATTATTCCTATGATTGCTGTTCCAGTATCCTTGCTAGGTACATTTGGTGCTTTTGTATTACTTGATTTCTCTATCAATACGTTAACATTATTCGCCATGGTATTAGCTATCGGCCTCGTTGTTGACGATGCTATCGTAGTAGTAGAAGCGGTAGAGTATGAATTAAAATATAATGGCTTACCTCCGAAAGAGGCGGCTATTAAAGCGATGGAAAATGTACAAGGCCCTGTAATTGGTATCGCCTTTGTATTGGTAGCTGTATTCGTACCAGTTGCCTTCATGGGTGGTATGACAGGTATTCTTTACAAACAGTTTGCATTAACAATCGCTGTATCTGTTGTTATTTCTGCGATTGTTGCCCTTGTATTAACACCAGCACTATGTGCTACGATGTTAAAACCTCACACACCTAAAGAGCGTGAAGATTTGGTACATCGTCAGTTAAATAAATTCAATGCAGGCCTAGAACGTTTCAGCAATTGGTATGGTATCCAATTGGCTCGTTTAAGCCATCGTTTGAGCTTACCTGTTATTGCATTGTTAATCTTTGCTGGTGGTACTGGTTTAGTATTCCATTTCTTACCAACATCCTTTGTACCTGCAGAGGATAGCGGTTACTACATGATTGCTGTTAATGAGCCGCCAGGTGCCACATCTGAGCGTACTATGGCGACCCTTGAAAAAATTGCCTCTTTCTTGGAAGGTAAAAATGATCCTGAAAAGCCAAAAGATGAGCAATTATTCCAAGAGGTATTTACTGTAGCAGGCTTTGACCTCTTAGGGGGCGGTCAAAAATCTAGTGCAGGTGTAATCTTTGCTACTATGTCTGACTGGAAGTATCGTACAACACAAGCAACATCAATTAATGCAATGGTTGGTCAAACATTTGGCTTTGCTGCTGAAAAGGTACCAGAAGCAACTGTAATTGCAATGAATCCACCATCTATTCCTGGGTTAGGTTCTACTGGTGGTTTCAGTATGTATATCATCAATAAAGCTGGTGATAGTCCACAAGTTATGGCTGAACGTGCTAATGAATTCTTAGCAGAAGCTCGTAAGAGTCCCGCAATTCAATCTATTTACACTACATTTGATACATCTACACCATCATTACAGTTTGATGTAAATCGTGAAAAAGCGGCACAAGATGGTGTGGCTTTAGCTGATATCTTTACTACATTGCAAGGTTTCTATGGTAGTATTCAAGTTAATGACTTCACTACATATGGTAAAAACTATAAAGTAGTGGTTCAAGCTGAAGATGCATACCGTCAAAATGCAGATCAGCTTAATATGTTAGCTGTTCGTAATAGCAAGGGCCTTATGGTTCCAGTATCTAACTATATTACGAAGGAACAAACAGGTACACCATCCAGTATCACTCGTTTCGATAATGCGATGGCTGTACAAATCGGTGGTTCTCAAGCGAATGGTTACTCCTCTGGTGACGCGATTAATGCATTGAAAGAGGCGGCAGCTAAAACATTACCAGCTGGTTATACATATGACTGGGCAGGTCAATCTCGTGAAGAGTTGAAAGCTGGTTCTCAAACCATCATGATTCTTGGTTTAGGTCTAGTATTTGTATTCTTAATTTTGGCTGCCTTGTATGAATCTTGGAAGGTTCCATTTGCCGTATTGTTCTCCGTACCATCTGGTATGATTGGTGCTTCTTTAGTTCCATTCTTGTTGAACTTTACAGGTAGATATTCCTTAGCTAATGATATTTACATGCAGATCGGTCTCTTAACACTTGTTGGTTTGGCTGCAAAAAATGCGATCTTAATCATCGAGTATGCTAAGATCCGTGTTGACGAACGTGGTATGAACGTTGTTGATGCCGCTATCGAAGCTGCAAAAATTCGTTTACGTCCAATCTTGATGACATCCTTTGCGTTCATCCTTGGTGTATTGCCATTGGCAGTATCTACTGGTGCTGGTTCTGGTGCTCGTACATCCATGGGTATTACTGTAGTAGCAGGGATGACCACAGCTACATTGTTTGGTATCTTTATCATTCCAATGCTGTTCATCATCATTGAAACACTTGGACCTGGTTTGTTTACAAACCGTAAAAAAAATCACCACTAATCATTTACATTAGATAATTTTGTAGAATGACAAAAACACGTCACTACTTAGTAGTGGCGTGTTTTTTTTATATAATTTATGATATAATAATATAGTTAAAAATCGGATTGACGTAAGTCGATATTAAGTGTGAAATTTATATAAAAGAGGTATATTATGAGTGATGTAAAAACATATGTAGCAGGTCATAAAAGCCCTGATACAGATTCTATTTGTTCTGCTATTTCCTTTGCTAATTTATTAACACAAATGGGCACACCAGCAACTCCAGTATGTGCAGGTGAAGCAAATAAGGAAACAACATACGTATTGAATCATTTTGGTTTTGAACACCCTCAAATCGTTAAGAATTGGGAAGAATTTGCTCCAGAAGGTGGTAACTTATATTTAACAGACCACAATGAATCTAAACAAATCATTGACGGTTACAAGTCTATGAATATGTGCGGCGTTGTGGATCATCACCGCATTGGTGATTTCGAAACTGATGGTCCTGTATTTATGCGTTTAGAACCAGTAGGTTGCTCTAATACAATCATTACTAAATTGTACATGGAAAACAATCAAGAAATTCCTAAAGATATTGCTGGCTTGATGTTATCTGCTATCATTTCTGATACTGTTTTATTCCGTTCTCCAACATGTACACCAGTGGACGAACAGATCGCGAGAGAATTAGCACAGATCGCAGGAATTGATGTAGAAGAACATGCCAAAGCAATGTTCCGTGCAGGAAGTGATTTAAGTGGTAAGACTCCAAACGAGATCTTCTACATGGATTATAAGAAATTCAATGCCGATACAATTGATTTTGGTGTTGGACAGATTACATCCATGGATCAGGGAGAATTAGATGATATCAAAGCATCAATCCTTGAATATATGGATTCTGTGAAAGAAGAACAGGGACTTGATTACGTATTCTTTATGTTAACAAACATCTTAGATGAAACAACACATCTGCTGATCTGCGGACCAGAAGCTGAGGGAGTGATCGAACGCGGATTTGGTGTAACACCAGAAGATAAAGTTGCAATTCTTCCTGGAGTTATGTCACGTAAGAAACAGATGATTCCTAATCTGTTGAATGCGTTTCAGCAGTAGATTGTAATAGTCTTTGATATGTATATGAGAAAAAATAAATAAGAATAGGAGCCATCCGCCAGAGAATTTATGCTCGCCGGATGGCTCTTCTGTTATTAGCTACATTACAGTTAGTAAAAATTTTATTAGCTAATAATAAAATTC
>OGJD01000893.1_pt1 | contig 21249 bp, 19 predicted proteins | sample 1571971 | NCBI WGS metagenome assembly OGJD01 (sample SAMEA2582117, study PRJEB24529) | metagenome | biome: Human gut stool | place: China | collected 2011
CCGTGACCTTTTTCAACCAGGACGAGGCGGCCGCTGGACTGGACGGCATGTTTGAGAGTGTAAAGTCCATTGCCTCCGAGATTGTGGCATATTTCCAGTGAGTACGGCCATATAGTGATCTGCAGACCCCAGAGAAACAGACGGGCTGCCCCGGGCGGCCCTTGAAGAGAACGAGCAGAGAGGGCGTAAGAAAAGCAATTTTCTTACGCCCTCCTGCGATATATCACCCAATCCCGCGGGAGAGCGGCAGACGAGATTTCTTGAGTGAGGTGAGCCAGCCATGGCAGACAGAAAGAGAAAGCGTATGGTCCAGCAGCAGCCGGACCGGCGGGCGAACCGCACCATTTTGGTGCGCACCCTGTTCCTGCTGACACTGTTCGGCGTGGCGGCGTTCGTGCCGCTGCTGGTCCGGCTCTGGCAGATCCAGATCCGCGACTACGACAAATACCAGGGAATGGCGGTGGAGCAGCAGACCGCCGACAGCACGGTGGAGGCCAACCGGGGCACCATCTACGACCGAAGCGGGGAGACTCTGGCCATGAGCGCCACGGTCTACAACATCCAGCTCTCCCCCAAAGAGATCCTGGCCTGCCAGGAGGCGTATCGAGAGAAGGCGGCGAACGCAGCAGAGAATGGGAAGACACTGGACTACCCGGAGCCCACCAACGAGTTTATTGCCTCCAACCTGGCCCAAATCCTGGATCTGGACGAGGCGGACATCCTCAAGCGCCTGGCCAAGACCAGCTCCATGTATGAGATGATCAAATGGCGGGTGGAGGACGACGAGCGGGACGCGGTGATCTCCTTCATCAACGAAAACCATATCACCGGCATTTACACCCCGCCCACCACCAAGCGCTACTATCCCAAAAACAGCCTGGCGGCCCAGGTGATCGGCTGGGTGAATTACAGCGAAGGACGGGGCGCCTATGGAGTTGAGGCTCAGTACGACGAGGCTCTCTCGGGCGAGACGGGGCGGATCGTCACCGCCAAAAACGGCGACGGCACACAGATGCTCTACCGCTATGAGGACTACTACGACGCCACTGACGGCGACAATCTGACCCTGACCCTGGACAGCGCTATCCAGTCCTACTGTGAGAGCATCCTGAAAAAGGGCATCGAGCAGTTCGAGGTGCAGGACGGCGGCTTCTGCATCGCCATGGACCCCAATACGGGCGAAATTCTGGCCTGGGCCAACTCCCCCACCTACGATCTGAACAACCCCCGGGTGGTGAGCGATCCGGTGCTCAACCAGTATCTGGCGGACATCGAGAGCGGGGCGTACACCAAGGAGGAGGCCTACCAGAAGGCCCTGGCAGAGGGGGCTTCCAGCGAGGAGGCCCGCGACAAGGCCATTTCTGCGGCAGAGACCGAAGTGCTTTACACCCAGTGGACCAACAAGGCAATCACCAGTACCTATGAGCCCGGCTCCACGTTCAAGTCCATCGTCCTGGCTGCCGCCCTGGAGGAGGGCGTGGTCACCGAGAACAGCCACTTCTACTGCCCCGGCTACATCATGGTAGAGGGCTGGTCCCGGCCCATCAGTTGCTCCAAGAAGGCGCCGGGCCACGGGGACCAGGATCTGGCCCTGGCGGTGGCGAACTCCTGCAACCCGGCCTTCGTCAAGATCGGCCAGGCCCTGGGAGCGGAGAAGTTCTATGACTATCTGGAGGACTTCGGATTCCTGGAGAAAACCGGCATCGACATGCAGGGCGAGATGGACACCAGTTCCCTGATCTGGCCCCGGGAGGACTTCAACACCGTCCAGTTGGCCACCGCATCCTTCGGCCAGCGGTTCCAGGTGACCCCTATTCAGCTCATCACAGCGGCCTCCGCCGTCATCAACGGCGGCCACCTGATGCAGCCCTATGTGGTCAGCCAGGTGACCGACGGCGAGGGCAATGTGCTCCAGCACAATGAGCCCAACGAGGTGCGACAGGTGGTCAGCGCGCAGACCAGTGAGCGCTGCCGTGCGATCCTGGAGAAGGTGGTGGACGGCGGCACCGGCAAGAATGCCCGGGTGGAGGGCTACCGCATCGGCGGCAAGACCGGCTCCTCCGAGACGCTGGAGACCGACCATACCATCGTTTCCTTCCTGGGCTTCGCCCCAGCGGATGACCCGCAGGTGATTATCCTGCTGGCCTACGACAACCCCAAGCCCGCCTTCCCCGGCTCTAATACCACCTCCGGCGGCTGGTATATCAGCGGCGGCAATATGGCGGCACTGATGGCCGGAGAACTGCTGGAGGATATTCTGGGCCACCTGGGCGTGGAGAAGACCTATACCGCCAACGCCGACGTGCTGGTGCCCAACCTGTCCGGACTGAATCTGGCGGACGCCACATCCGCCCTCCAGAAGAACAGCCTGACCCTGCGCACCGTGGGCGACGGCGGTACCGTCACCGGACAGATCCCGGCGGCGGGGGCATCCATCCCCGGCGGAAGCCAGGTGGTGCTCTACATGGGCGAGGCGGTGCCCACCGACCAGGTGCAGGTGCCCAGCGTCATCGGCCTTACCGCCGAGCAGGCCAGGCAGAAGCTGGCTGATGCGGGTCTCTACATGCGGGCCACCGGAGCCACCGAGTACGGCTCTCACGTGGTGGCCTATGAACAGTCCACCGCCGCGGGCACTCCGGTGAACCGGGGCACCACCATCGAGGTACGCTTTACCGACAGCACGGCCAGCGGCGCGGGCCTGTAAAAACGGGCCGACAACAAGGAAAACGGGGTGAGGGCATGAAGCTGAATGAGCTGTTGGACGGCGTGGCGCTGGCCGCGCGGCATGTCCAGGACGTGGAATGTTCAGGAATCTGCTGCGACACCCGAGACATGACCCCCGGCTGCCTCTTTGTGGCGCTTCCGGGGTACAAGACCGATGGACACCGGTACATCCGGCAGGCCCTGGAAGGGGGAGCGGCGGCGGTGCTCTGCCAGCGCCCCCCGGAGGGGGAGGGCCCCTGGCTGGTGACGGAGGACACCCGGGCCGCCCTGGCCATCGCCTCAGCCAACTGGTTCGGCCATCCGGCCCGGGAACTGACCCTGCTGGCGGTCACCGGGACCAACGGAAAGACCACCACCACCTATCTGCTCAAGGCCATGCTGGAGGGGTGCCTCCACACAAAGGTGGGGCTGATCGGCACCAACCAGAACCTGATCGGGGAGGAGAGCCTGCCCGCCCACCGCACCACGCCGGAGTCCTACGAGGTGCAGGAGCTGCTGCGGGAGATGGCGGATGCGGGGTGTACCCACGTGGTGATGGAGGCATCCTCCCACGCCCTGGTGCTCCACCGCCTGGACGGCATCCCCTTCCGGGCGGGTATCTTCACCAATCTGACTCAGGACCACCTGGACTTCCACGGTACCATGGAGGCCTACCGGGACGCCAAGGGGCTGCTGTTCCGCCAGTGCGCCGCTGCGGTGCTCAATCTGGACGACGAGGCGGGCCGGTACTATGCCGAAACGGTGCCGGTTCCGACCTTTACTTACTCGGAGTGCCGGGACGAGGCGGATCTCACGGCTAAGAACCTCCGCCTGTTCCCCCAGCGGGTAGAGTTTGAGGCGGTGACCAGGGACGCCATTTCCCGGGTAAGGCTGCCTATACCCGGAGGCTTTACCATCTACAACGCTCTGGGTGTGCTGGCCTGCGGGCTGGTGCTGGGCCTGCCGCTGGACGGCTGCACCGCCGCACTGGGGGCGGCCCGGGGGGTGAAGGGCCGCATCGAGGTGGTGCCTACCCCCACGGACTACACGGTGCTCATCGACTACGCCCACACCCCTGACGCCCTGGAAAACATCCTCACTACCGTGCGGGACTTCACGCCGGGGCGGGTGATCTGCCTGTTCGGCTGCGGGGGCGACCGGGACCGCACCAAGCGGCCCCGTATGGGGGCTGTCGCCGGGGCTCTGGCCGACGTGGCGGTAGTCACCTCAGACAATCCCCGTACTGAGGTGCCCATGGACATTATCAACGACATTCTGCCCGGCCTGGAGGGGGCTCCGGCGGAGGTCGTGGTGGAGCCCGACCGTCGCGCCGCCATCCGGCGGGCCCTCTCGCTGGCCCGGGCGGGGGACACGGTGGTGCTGGCCGGTAAGGGCCACGAGACCTATCAGGAGGTGGACGGCGTGGAGTACCACCTGGACGAGCGGGAGGAAATCGCCGCCTATTTCGCCTGAGAGGCGAGGAAGTTTGTTGCTTTTTCGAGTGGAAACCATGCCGGGATTGTGATAAAATATCGAACCGGCTCACATGGGCCGCAATTTGGAATGTTGAGAGGCTTTGGAGGTTGCAAAAGAGATGTTAAGGATTGTAATCAGCTTTGTGGTGGCCTTTGCGGCGGCCGCCCTGGGCGGGAAGGGGCTCATCCCCCTGCTGCGGCGCATGAAGGCCGGGCAGTCCATCAAGGAGATCGGCCCCACCTGGCACATGTCGAAGCAGGGGACGCCCACCATGGGAGGGCTGATGTTCATCATCGGCTCCGCTGCGGCGGTTCTGCTGCTGGGGTGGCCGGACTTTGCCGCAGGGCGCTTCGGCGGCGGCTTTGTGCTCCTGTTCGCCCTGGTGTTCGGCGTGATCGGCTATATTGACGACTATGTGAAGGTGAAAAAGCACCAGAACACCGGCCTGACCGCACCGCAGAAGTTTCTGCTCCAGTTGGCGGCGGCCATCGTGTTCACGGTGCTGATGCGCAACCACCACTATCTGACTCCCGACCTTTACATCCCCTTTGTGAACGTGACCCTGTCCCTCCCCTGGCCCGTTTATATGGTGTTCGCCGCCTTCGTCATGGTGGGCACCGTGAACGCCGTCAATATCACCGACGGCATCGACGGCCTGGCCACCGGCGTCACCATGCCCGTGATGCTCTTTTTCACCGCCGTGGCCTGCTTCTGGGGGCAACTGGAGCTGGGGATCTTCTCCGCCGGGCTGTTCGGCGGGCTGTGCGGATTCCTGATCTATAACTTCCACCCCGCCAAGGTCTTTATGGGCGACACTGGCTCTCTCTTTCTGGGGGGAGCGGTGTGCGGACTGGCCTTCGCCCTGGATATTCCCCTGGTGCTCATCCTGGTGGGCATCATCTACATCCTGGAGACCCTGTCCGACATTCTCCAGGTGGGCTACTTCAAGCTGACCCACGGCAAGCGGATCTTTCGCATGGCGCCCCTGCACCACCACCTGGAGCTGGGCGGCTGGAGCGAGGTGAAGCTGTTCTGTGTGTTCTCCGGCGTGACCCTGCTGGCCTGTGTGCTGGCCTTTCTGGGGGTTATGGGCCGGTAATCCACCCTGAGTTGAGAGAAAGGAGGGGAGCCCCCTGGCAAAACGCAAGCGCGACCTGACCATTGAGGAGCAACTGGCCCGGGGACCCATGGACCTGCCCTTCCTGATGCTGGTGCTCCTGCTCACCGGCATCGGCGTGATCATGGTGTTTTCCGCCTCCTACGCCACGGCGTACCTGCAGGAGGACAAAAGCCCCACCTTCTACTTCTTCCGCCAAGCCCTCTTTGCCGCGGCTGGCCTGACCGTGATGTATATCACCTCGAAGATCAACTACCAGACCTTCCGCTGGCTGTCGGTCTTCGCCCTTGGGCTGGCTGTCCTGCTGCTCATCGCGGTGCTCATCCCCGGCATCCACACCAGCCGTTCCGACAGCGTGAAGCGGTGGATCGCCGTACCGGGCATCGGAACCTTCCAGCCGTCGGAGATCGCCAAGGTGGCCGTCATCATGTACTTTTCCGCCCGGCTGTCCAAGCGGAACACGGAGAAGCCGCGCCGCCTCTCCCCCCGCAGTCCGCTCAGCGGTGTGGTGGGATTCCTGGACCGCATCGGCTTTCTGGAACTGGTGCCCTATGGACTCATCCTGCTGCTGATTGTGGGCCTGATGATGCTGGAGCCCCACATGTCGGGCACGATCCTGATTCTGGCCGGCGCGGCGGCGGTGCTTTTTGCCGCCGGCATCAAGCTCTACTGGTTTGCCGGCGGCGGCGCGGCCCTGATGGGGCTGGTGGTGCTCATGATGAGCGGCTATCAGTCCACCCGCATCCTGGTGTGGCAGGATCCCTGGGCTTATCCCCGGGACGGCGGCTATCAGATTATCCAGTCCCTCTACGCCATCGGCTCCGGCGGACTGCTGGGCCTGGGCCTGGGCAAGAGCCGGCAGAAGTTCCTCTACCTGCCCGAGCCGGAGAACGACTTCATCTTTGCCATCGTGTGCGAGGAGCTGGGCCTGATCGGGGCCGGAATCGTCCTCATTCTCTTTGCCCTGCTGGTCATGCGGGGCTACTGGATTGCCATCCACGCCAGAGACCGCTTCGGCGCCCTTCTGGTAGTGGGTATCACCACCCTGACCGCAGTACAGGTGTTCCTGAACATCTCCGTGGTCACCAACCTGATCCCTACCACCGGCATCTCCCTGCCGTTTTTCAGTTACGGGGGTACGGCGCTGATGATCCAACTGGCGGAGATGGGCATCATCCTTTCCGTTTCCCGGCAGATCCCGGCGCCGAGACAGGAGTAAAAAGGTCCAGGGAGGACGCTGTTCCCCTGCGCGGCCAGGGACAGTGGTGTGCTCCGCAGGCGCATGTCCTGCTGCGCACATCCTCTGAATTTCTTTCACCCTATGGCGGGTGAAGCTTTTTGAGGCCGCAGGGGCGACCAGCGGCCGCCCTACATTACGAGGAGGAGAAAAAAGGAATGAGAGTCCTCTTTACCTGCGGGGGAACGGCGGGCCATGTCAATCCCGCCGTGGCCCTGGCCCAGATGTTCCAGACCCGCAACTCCGGCTGTGAGGTGCTGTTCGTGGGTGCCGACGGCGGCATGGAGACCCGGCTGGTGCCCAAGGAGGGGTACCCCATTGAGACGGTGACCATCACCAACTTCCGGCGGTCCCTCTCTCCGGCCTCCATCGGCCACAACGTCAGAACCCTGCTGAACATGAACAAGTCCAGGAAGCAGGCCAACGCCATCCTGGACCGCTTTCAGCCTGACCTGGTGGTGGGCACCGGCGGCTACGCCTCCTTCCCGGTGGTGAAGGCCGCCGCGAAGCGGGGGATTCCCACCGCCGTTCACGAGTCCAACGCCGTCCCCGGCCTGACCACCAAGACCCTGTCCAAGGTGGTGGACGTGGTGATGGTGGGCTTTGAGGAGAGCCGAAGCCACTACGACGACCCCGGAAAGGTGGTGGTCACCGGCACGCCGGTGCGTACCGACTTTTTCCGCTATACCCGGAAGGAGGCGCGGGCGGAGCTGGGCCTCACCGATGACAGGCCCCTGGTGCTCTCCGTGTGGGGCAGCCTGGGGGCGGAGGTGATGAACCGCCAGATGGCGGAGTGCATCGCCCTGGAGTGCCGGGACGGCGCCCCCTTCCACCACATCCACGGCGCGGGCCGGGACTACCGGGCGGTGCTGGACGCCCTCCAGGGCAGCGGCCTGGCGGACCACCCGGAGGTGGATGTGCGGGAGTATATCTACGACATGCCCCTGGTGATGGCAGCCGCTGATCTGGTGCTGTGCCGGGCGGGGGCGTCCACCATCGCGGAGATTGCCGCCATCGCCAAGCCGGCGGTGCTGGTGCCCTCCCCCAACGTGGTGGCCGACCACCAGACCAAGAACGCCAGGGTGCTGGCCAACGCCGGCGGCGCGGTGCTGCTGCCGGAGGGGGAGTCCTCTGGAGAGAAGCTGTACGCGCTTATGACCGGGCTGCTCTCCGACGCCCCCCGGCGGGAGGCCATGAGCCGTGCCCTGCGGGACATGGCGGTGCCAGACGCGGCGGAACAAATCTACCAGACTCTGGTCCGTTTGATGGAAAAACGGGCCAACTGAACCAGCCGTCCTCCCTCCGCATAGGATAGCGTACCAAACGACTTGCGGAGGCTGGATCTATGAGTGCTTACATCATCGAGGGGGGACACCCCCTGGACGGCTCTGTGCGGATACACGGGGCAAAAAACAGCGTACTGCCCATTCTGGCGGCCTGCCTTCTGGCCCCGGGCGAGTGCGTCATCCACAACTGCCCGGAGCTGTCCGACGTGGCGGCCTCCCTGGACATCCTCCGGCACCTGGGCTGCCGGGCGGAGCGGCAGGGGGACGCCGTGGTGGTGGACGCCTCCGCCCCCACGGGCTGGGACGTGCCCGACGCGCTGATGCGGGAGATGCGCTCCTCCGTCATCTTCCTGGGGGCCATCCTGGGCCGCATGGGACGGGCCGAGCTGTGCGCCCCCGGCGGGTGTGAGCTGGGGCCCCGGCCAATCGACCTCCACCTGGGGGCCATCCGGGGCCTGGGCGGCCGCATCACCGAGGACGGCGGCGGCCTGCGGGCTGAGGGAGCCCTGCGGGGGGCGGACCTCGTGCTCTCCCTGCCCAGCGTGGGGGCCACGGAGAACGCCATGCTGGCGGCGGTGTGCGCCGCCGGCACCACCACCATCACCAACGCCGCCCGGGAGCCGGAGATCGTGGATCTCCAGGGCTTTCTGCGGGCTATAGGGGCGAAGGTGCACGGGGCGGGCAGCTCGGTGATCACCGTGGAGGGCGGCGTCCCCCTCCACGGCGGCAGCTATGCCGTCATGGGCGACCGCATCGTAGCGGCTACCTACCTGGCTGCGGCGGCCTCCGCCGGCGGCACGGTGGAGGTGACGGGGGTGGACTACCGCCACCTGTCCACGGTGAGCGCCGTGCTGCGGGAGGCGGGGTGCGACGTGCAGAGCGGGGCGGAGTCCATCCGCCTGCGCCGGGACGGCCCCCTCCAGGGGGTGCGGCCGGTGCGCACGGCCCCCTACCCCGGCTTCCCCACCGACGCCCAGGCGCCGCTCATGGCCGCCCTGACCCGGGGGAAGGGCTGCACCGTCTTTGTGGAGAACATTTTCGAGAGCCGCTACCGCCACGTGGATGAGCTCTCCCGCATGGGGGCGGACATCCGGGTGGAGGGCCGTGTGGCGGTGGTGTACGGCGTGCCGCGGCTCCACGGGGCCCAGGTGCGGGCCACGGATCTCCGGGGCGGAGCGGCGCTGGCGGTGGCCGCCCTGGGAGCGGAGGGACGCAGCGAGCTTACCGGTGTGCACCACATCGACCGGGGCTACCAGTCCCTGGAGGGAGATCTCCGCCGCCTGGGCGCAGAGATCCGGCGGATTTAAGGGTTTTCTTAGGATACGTTCACAAATCCGCAACCTTTCTGTGGGATACTGACAGAAACCAGAACAGACAGGAGAGCAGTTGGAATGGCGGCGAGAAGGAACAGACGGGGACGGCGGCGGAATCGGGGGCGCTTCAGCGCGCTCTATAAGCTGCTGTCCGTTCTGATCATCTTCGCCGCCATTTTGATGGGCTGTGTGGTATTCTTCCGGGTGAGCACCGTGGAGATCACGGGGGACTCCCCCTATACGGAGGAGGAGATCCGCCGGGTATCCGGCGTGGAGCAGGGGGACAACCTGTTTACCCTCAACAAATACCAGATCAGCAGCCGTATTTACACCCAGCTCCCCTATATCGGTACCGTGAATTTTGAGCGGAAATACCCCGACACCTTTGTCATCCACGTGACGGCAAGCGTTCCGGTGGCGTGGATTGAGAGCGGCGGCAGCCGCTGGCTGATGGACACCGACTGCAAGCTGCTGGAGAGCGGCGGGGCGTCCCTGACGGAGGGCAAGGCACAGGTGCGGGGGCTGGAGGCAGTCAATCCCTCGGTGGGCAGCGTTCTGACCGTGCCGCCGGAGCAGCAGGACAAGCTGGACCAGCTCAAGGGCTTCCTGGCGGCCATACAGGCCCGGCAGATGACGGGCAGCCTCACCAGCTTCCTGGATCTCACCTCCAACAATGAAATCCGCTTCGGCTATGGGGCGAACCTGACCGTTCTGTTCCCAATGAACGGAGATTTTACGCAGAAGACCTATTATCTACAGCAGACCCTCTGGACCATGGATGAGAAGGGAATTCCGCGAACCGGCACGTTGGACTTGACCTACGACAACCAGGAGGGACATCTGCTGCCGAAGCGGTGGCTGCCGGAGGCATCCGCTGCGCCGGAGCTCAGCCCGCCGCCCGCGGCGGAGGCCGGAACACAAGGAGAGAACGATGCCAATGAGAAGACAGATGCAGAATAAGGGGGAGCTGGCCGTCATGGTGGTATGCGTGGTGGTGGGCTTCCTGTTGGCGGCCCAACTGCGCAGCGTCAAGCTGGCGGGAGCGGCTGACGCCACCAACGCCAGCCGCCTGGAAACCCTTCAGAACCTCTACAACGAGGTGGTGGATCAGAAGGACGGCCTGGCTGACCAGGTGAAGCAGCTCCAGGGTGAGCTGGAGCTCTACCGGGAGCAGGCCGCCTCCGGCGAGGCGGGCAGCCAGGCCCTCAAGGCCGAGCTGGAGCAACTGGAGATCACCGCCGGACTCACCGATGTGGAGGGCCCCGGCGTCACCATCATCCTGGAGGACTCCAGTCAGGCTAACGTTACCGGAAACGAGGCCGACTACCTCATCCACGACAACGACCTGCTCTCCGTCATCAATGAGCTGCGTTCCGCCGGGGCGGAGGCCATCTCCCTCAACGGAGAGCGTATTCTGGCCACCAGCGAGGTGCGCTGCACTGGCGCGGTGGTAACGGTGAACGGGCGGCGGTACGCCGCGCCCTACGTGGTCTTTGCCATCGGCGATCCGGACACCCTCTACAGTGCGCTGACCATGCGCAACGGCGTGGTGGACGTGCTCAGCCAGTGGGGCATCACCGTGAAGGTCACTGCCAGCGACCAGCTGCTCATTCCGAAATACAACGGCACCGTGGAGTACCAGTACGCCAAGCCCATCCCGGCGGATGAGGGCGGAGAGGAGGCGGTGGGCTGATGCTGGAACTGATCGGACTGGTGGCCGGCCTGCTCATCGGCGCCTTTTTCCCCTGGACCATCCCAGCCCAGTGGTCCCTCTATGTGGCCGCAGGGCTGCTGGCCGCCCTGGACTCCGCTTTGGGCGGCTTCCGGGCCCGGGTTAAGGGGGAGTTCAAACTGGGGGTGTTCCTCTCCGGCACCATCGGAAACGCGGCTATCGCGGTGTTCCTCACCTGGCTGGGCCAGAAGCTGGGACTGCCCCTCTACCTGGCCGCCGTGCTGGTGTTCGGCACCCGGATGTTCCAAAACTTTGCGGAAATCCGGCGGGAGCTATTGACCTCCAAGCAAAAGAGAGCTAAAATAAGTCAAGATATAGTTAGAGACGGGGAGGACGGCACAAAATAAGTCCTTTTTCGGCCTTACCCGCGCAGTTACAACGAATTCGGTTCACATAGGAGGAGCAGTTATGGCGTTTGGACTGGATACCGGTCCCGATAATGTCGTTACCATCAAGGTCATCGGCGTCGGCGGCGGCGGCAACAACGTAGTCAACCGGATGGTGAAATCCGGCACCAAGGGTGTGGATTTTATCGCGGTCAACACGGACAAGCAGGCGCTTGCCATTTCCAGCGCGACGTTTAAGATTCAGATCGGTGAGAAGCTCACCGGCGGGCAGGGCGCGGGCAGCGACCCCGAAGTGGGGCGCAAGTCCGCTGAGGAGAGCCGTTCCGCTGTGTCCAAGGCCCTGGAGGACGCGGACATGGTGTTCATCACCGCCGGTATGGGCGGCGGCACCGGTACCGGCGCGGCCCCCATCGTGGCCGACATCGCCAAGGAGATGGGCATCCTCACCGTTGGCGTGGTCACCAAGCCCTTTAACTTCGAGGGACGCCGCCGTATGATGCAGGCCGAGAAGGGCATCGAGGAACTCCGAACCCGGGTGGACTCCCTGGTGATCATCCCCAATGAGCGGCTGAAGTTTGCCACCGATCAGAAGATCACCTTTGCCAATGCTTTCGAGATCGCCGACGACGTGCTCCGCCAGGCGGTGCAGTCTATCTCCGATCTGATCAAGAATACCGGCTTCATCAATCTGGACTTTGCAGACGTCACCGCCGTCATGCAGAACGCGGGCATGGCCCACATGGGTGTTGGCCGCGCCGGCGGCAAGAACAAGGCCGAGGATGCCGCCAAGATGGCCATCTCCAGCCCCCTGCTGGAGACCTCCATCAACGGCGCCAAGGGCGTGCTGGTCAACGTCACCGGCTCCATGGACATCGGTCTGGAGGAAGTGGAGATCGCGGCCAACCTGGTGCAGCAGGCCGCCCACCCCGACGCACTTATTATCTTCGGCGCCGCTTTCGACGACACTCTGGAGGACGAGATCCGCGTCACCGTCATCGCCACCGGCTTTGAGGAGGTGGAGGGAGCTATGCCCAACAAGCCCTTCAGCGCCGCTGCGGAGAAGAAGGCCGAGGCCCAGCCTCAGGCTCCGGCGGCCCCCGCGGCCCCTGCGGAGGAGGATCCCTTCGAGGACATCTTCAAGATTTTTAACCGGGGCAAGTAAACATTTATTGCAAAAGCGGCCCGGGCCATGTGGCCCAGGCCGCTTTTCCCCCTTTTCAAGGGGAGAAAGCTGTGATACCATAGAGCTGAATACCGAAAGGAGGATTCCCATGCTGTTTGTCTGTTACCCCAAGTGCACCACCTGCCAGAAGGCCAGGGCGTGGCTGGAGGCCAGGGGCCTGCCCGCCGAGGTGCGGGACATCAAGACCCAGAACCCCACTGAGGCGGAGCTGCGCCGCTGGCACGCCCTCAGCGGCCTGCCCCTCAAGCGTTTTTTCAACACCAGCGGCCTGCAGTACAAGGCCCTGGCCCTGAAGGACAAGCTGCCCGGCATGAGCGAGGATGAGCAGTTCGCCCTGCTAGCCACCGACGGTATGCTGGTCAAGCGCCCCATTCTGGTAGGGGAGGACTTCGTGCTGGTGGGCTTCCGAGAGGCCGAGTGGGCGGCCCGGCTGGGCTGAGACCCTAGGCGGGCAGGCGGCGCTCCAGCCAGGAGAGCACGTCCCGGTACACCTCGTCCCGGTTGGCCTCGTTGAGCATCTCGTGCCGCCCCTCCGGGTAGAGCCGGACGGTGAGATCCTTTACCCCGGCATCCCGAAACCAGCCGGCCACCTTTTTGACCCCCGCGCCGTTGGCCCCCACCGGGTCCCGGTCCCCGGCGAAGAAATACACCGGCGTGTCCGGATCCATGCGGGCCAGATTGGCTGGCTTGGCCAGGAGCTGGAGGCCCACCATCATGTCGTGGTACATGCCCACGGTGGGAAGGAAGCGGCACAGGGGGTCGGCCCGGTAGGTGTCCACCACCACCGTGTCCCGGGAGATCCAGTCCGCCGAGGTGCGGACGGGCTTAAACTGGCCGTTGTACCGCCCCACAGAGAGGGCGTCCAGCAGGGCGCTGTGGGCCCTGGGCCCCTTGAGGCGGATGAGCAGGGCGGACAGCGCCCGCCCCGCGGCTACAGTGGCAGGGGGCTCCTGCCCGGTGCCGGAGAGGATGGCCCCGTCCACCGTGCCCGGCCAGAACATAAGGTAGCCCCGCACCACAAAGGAGCCCATGGAGTGGCCCAGCAGGAAGCAGGGCAGACCGGGGTACTCCGCCCCAACCCGCTCCCGCAGGGCGCGGACGTCCTTCACCACGTGCTTCCAGCCGTCCCGGTCGGCGAACCAGCCGAACTCCGAGGGGTTCCGCGCCGTGCGGCCGTGGCCCAGGTGGTCGTGGCCCACGACGGCGAAGCCGTGCTCCGCCAGGAAGCGGGCGAAGGAGTCATACCGGCCGATGTGTTCCGAGATGCCGTGGACCAGCTGCACCACCCCCCGGGGCGGCCCCTCCGGCCGCCACCAGGCGGCGGCAACTGTGTGGACCCCATCGCTGGAGGGAAAGGTAAATTCTTGTTTGATCACCATGGAAACCCGGCTCCTTTTGTGATAGAATAGCAACAATATCAGTCTAGCCTAAGGCCCGGCGCCCGTCAATAGAAAGGAAGAGCATTATGACCGCCATTGACCGCTTTTTGCGCTACGTGACATATGATACCCAGTCCGACGAGCACAGCGATGCCATCCCCTCCACCGCCAAGCAGAAGGTGCTGGGCGCAGCCCTGGCCGAGGAGCTGGCCCAGATGGGGCTGCACAACGCCCACATGGACGAGTACGGCTATGTGTACGCCTGGCTGCCCGCCACCGCCGGGTGCGAGGGAATCCCGTGCGTGGGCCTTATCGCCCACATGGACACCTCCCCAGATGCGCCGGGGGCGGGGGTGAAGCCCCGCGTCGTCCGCTACGAGGGGGGCGACTTGGTGCTCAACGAGGAGAAGGGCATCGTCATGAGGGCCGCCGAGTTTGAGAGCCTGGCCAAATACAAGGGTCAGGAGCTGATCGTCACCGACGGCACCACCCTGCTGGGGGCGGACGACAAGGCGGGTGTGGCGGAGATTATGTCCGCCGTGGAGTACTTGCTCCAGCACCCGGAGCTCCCCCACGGCCGCATTGCCGTGGGCTTCACCCCGGACGAGGAGGTTGGGCAGGGTGCCGACCATTTCGACGTGGAGGGCTTCGGCGCGGCGGTGGCCTACACTGTGGATGGCGGCGAGCTGGGCGAGCTGGAGTACGAGAACTTCAACGCGGCCAACGCGGGCGTGTACTTCCGCGGGGTGAACATCCACCCAGGCTCGGCCAAGAACAAGATGAAGAACGCGATTCTGATTGCCCTGGAGTTCGCGGGGATGCTGCCCCCGGCGGAGACCCCCGCCCACACCGAGGGGTATGAGGGCTTCTACCACCTCCACGACATGAAGGGCAGCGAGACGGAGGCGGAGCTGCACTACATCCTCCGCGACCATGACCGGGCCAGGTTCGAGGCCCGCAAGGAGTACCTGGGCCGGGCGGCGGACTACCTCAACGCCAAGTACGGCGCGGGCACGGTGGAGCTCGTCCTCAAGGACTCCTACTACAACATGCGGGAGCAGATTGAACCCCACATGTACCTGATCCTCCGGGCGCGGGCCGCCATGGAGGCCGCCGGGGTGACCCCGGTGGAGGTGCCCATCCGGGGCGGCACCGACGGGGCGCGGCTGAGCTACATGGGCCTGCCCTGCCCCAACCTGTGTACCGGCGGGGTGAACTTCCACGGGGTGCATGAGTATATCCCGGCCCAGGCCCTCACCAAAATGACCGAGGTACTGGTCAATTTGCTGACGCGGCAGTAAATCTACCAAAAGGCGCCCCCTCTTCATAAGAGGGGGCGCCTTTTGATCTATTACAGCAGAGTCTGGAAGAACTGGAGGAGCAGCTTGGCTCCATAGAAGATGATGATCAGTCCGCAGACCACGTTGATGACCCGCAGGATCTTGTCGTTGAACTTGGCGGAGAAGAAGGAGATCAGGATGGTGATGCCCAGAAACCACAGGCAGGAGGCGGAGGCGGAGCCCAGCATGAGCTGGGAGGCCACCGCGCCCGGGTTGCCGGCCCGGAAGCTGCCGAACAGCATAGTGCCGTCAATCAGGGCCTGGGGATTGATCCAGGTGACCACAAAGGCCTTGGCGGCCAGCCTGGGCAGGGGGATGCTCACGTCCACGTCCCGGTCCAGGGTGGGCTTATCCCGCAGCAGGCCGATGCCGATCCACACCACGATGCAGCCGCCCACGATCAGAATCAGGCGCTGCAGCCAGTCGAAGCGCTCCACCAGCGCGCCGATGCCGAAGAAGCAGGCCAGCGCCAGGCTGATGTCGAAGGCGATCACGATCAGGGCGGTGAGCAGGGCCCGCCGCCGGGGCTGGGTCAGGGCGGAGTTGATGACGAACAGGTTCTGCATCCCGATGGGGGCGACATAGGCCAGACCGATGGTCAGGCCCTGGAGATAGGTCGGCATGGGGGCTTCCTCCTAAAAAAGACTTTCCTTTTCTTTCTTTACCTGGTATTATATTAGCACCTATGGCCAGCTGTGGCAAGAGCGCAGAATTTCCGTACCAGGTAAGGAGGAACTGACCTTATGCTCATGGAACACGAAAACTGCCCCTGCATGGAGACCTGCCCGCTGAACCGGGCCATGGCCCTCATCGGGGGGAAGTGGAAGATGCAGATTCTCTGTTCCCTCTACAACAACGGCCCCACCCGCTACAACCAGTTGAAAAAGGCCCTGGACGGGGTGTCCAACACAGTGCTGGCCAACGCCCTGCGGGAGCTGGAGGGGGACGGGTTGGTCCACCGGCAGGAGTACCTGGAGGTCCCTGTCCGGGTAGAGTACGCCATCACCGAGCCGTGCCGCCGGCTCATCCCCATTTTGGACGCGCTGGGCGATTGGAGCATGGCCCTCTAGGCGCAAAAAGGCCGCAGGCGGAGCCTGCGGCCAGACAGATAGGGTCAGTGGGTGAGGCGGAACCAGAGCCGGTTCCAGAAGGTGTCCTTCACATAGCCCTTGGAGACGCGGAAGTTCCACTCGGCCTCCCGGGCTTTGCGGCGGCAGGCGCGCTCGTCCAGGGTCATATCGTGGGGAGGCGGGAGCTCCGCGTTGAGCTTGGCCTGTAGATAAGAGGCGGGAAACGAGAGGTTCATGAGAAACTCCTTTCCAGACAGAGGCCCTTTTACCGTCTCCAATCTATCATACGCCCCGGGGAAAGTCAAGGAGCCGGATCCAGGCAGAAATGCGGAAAAACGCCGGGTTTCGGCAGTTAGGAGAAGATCGTATGGCGAAAACACTGGTTTTGGCGGAAAAGCCCTCGGTAGCTCGGGAATTGGCCCGGGTGCTGGGCTGCAAGCAGTCCGGAGAGGGGTATCTGGAGGGGGAGAAGTACATCGTCACCTGGGCCCTGGGGCACCTGGTGGAGCTGGCGCCCCCGGAGGACTACGACAAGGCGTGGGCCAAGTGGGATATGCTCACCCTGCCCATGCTGCCCGAGCGGATGAAGACGGTGGTGATCCCCCAGTCCGGCCGGCAGTTCCGGGCCGTCCAGGCCCAGCTTCGCCGGGGGGACGTGGGCGAGCTGGTCATCGCCACCGACGCGGGCCGGGAGGGGGAGCTGGTGGCCCGGTGGATTCTGGAGAAGGCCGGGTGGAAGGGGCCGGCCAAGCGGCTGTGGATCTCCTCCCAGACCGACAAGGCCATCCGGGAGGGCTTCGCCCACCTGCGGCCCGCGGCGGAGTACGATAACCTGTTCCGCTCCGCCCGCGCCCGCAGCGAGGCCGACTGGCTGGTGGGCCTCAATGTTACCCGGGCCCTGACGTGCAAGTACAACGCCCAGCTCTCCGCCGGACGGGTGCAGACCCCCACCCTGGCCCTCATTGTGGAGCGGGAGGAGGCCATCCGCCGCTTTGTCCCCCAGGAGTTCTGGACGGTTACCGCAAAGCTGCCCGGTTTCACCGCCACCTGGCGGGATCCGAACGGCCAGGCGCGGCTCTTTGACCGGGAGCGGGCGGAGGAGCTGGCCGCCCGGCTGGCGGGAAAGGAGGGGGTGGTGACCCGCCTTAGGCGTACCCGCAGGCAGGCACCGCCCCCGGCGGCCTACGACCTCACCGAGCTCCAGCGGGACGCCAACAAGAAGTACGCCTACTCCGCCAAGGAGACCCTGGCCATCCTCCAGAACCTCTATGAGATCCATAAGGTGGTCACCTACCCCCGCACCGACTCCCGCTACATCCCCGACGACGTGGTTCCTACCCTGCCGGAGCGGCTGCGCAGCGTGATGGTGGAGGACTACAAGCCCCTGGCGGCGGAGCTGCTGCGCAGCCGTCCCCTCCAGACCAAATATCTGGTCAACGCCGCCAAGGTCACCGACCACCACGCCCTCCTCCCCACCGAGGAGCCGGTGGAGCTGTGGCGGCTCACCGGGCCGGAGCGCAACATCTATGATCTGATCGTCCGCCGCTTCCTGGCCGTGCTGCTGCCCCCCTTCGAGTACGAGGAGGTGGCCCTCACCCTGGAGGTGGAGGGGGAAACCCTCCACGCCAGAGGGAAGGCGGTGCTCTCCCCCGGCTGGCGGGCGGCCTACGACCGCACCTTTGCCCTGGAGGAGGAGGACGAGGAGGGGGACGAGAAGGAGCAGAGCCTCCCCACCCTGGCGGAGGGGGAGCGCCTGACCGTCCAGTCCGCCCGGGCCAACCCGGGCAAGACCGCGCCCCCCAAGCGGTACACCGAGGCCACCCTCCTCACCGCCATGGAGCACCCGGCCGCCCAGGTGGCCGACCGGGAGCAGGGCCGGATTTTGGAGGAGACTGGCGGTCTGGGTACCCCCGCCACCCGGGCGGACATCATCGAGAAGCTGTTTTCCGCCTTCTATGTGGAGCGGCGGGGAAAGGAGCTGGTACCCACCTCCAAGGGCGTCCAAGTGGTGGGCCTGGCCCCGGAGGAGCTGCGCAGTGCCACCCTCACCGCCCAGTGGGAGCGCCGCCTGGGGGAGATCGCCCAGGGGCGGGAGCAGGAGGGGGCCTTCGTGGACGAGATGCGGCAGTTTGCCGCCCGGCTGGTGGCCCAGGTGAAGGCCAGCGACGCGGCCTACCGCCACGACAACCAGACCCGCACCCCCTGTCCCGACTGCGGCAAGTACCTGCTGCGGGTCAAGACCAAGCGGGGGGAGATGCTGGTGTGCCCCGACCGGGAGTGCGGCTACCGCCGCAGCGTCAAGCAGACCACCAACGCCCGCTGCCCCAACTGCCACAAGAGGATGGAGCTGCGGGGCGAGGGGGAGAAGCAGCTGTTCGCCTGCGTGTGCGGCTACCGGGAGAAGCTGTCCGACTTCAAGAAGCGGCGGGCCCAGAAGTCTGCGGGCAAGGGGGACGTGCGCCGCTACCTGGCCCAGCAGGAGCAGCGGGAGGAGAAGGGCTCCTCCGCCCTGGCCGAGCAGTTGGCCAAATGGATGGCGCAGCAGAAGGGAGATTGAAGCATGAGCTGGTTTTCGATCCAGGAGCTGGAGTACCTGCTGCGCATTGTTCTGGCAGCGGTGTGCGGCGGGGCCATCGGCTTAGAGCGGGAGCGGCGCTCCAAGAGCGCGGGCATCCGCACTCACATTATCGTGGCCCTGTCCGCCGCGCTGATGATGGTGGTGTCCAAGTACGGCTTTTTTGATGTCATCGGCCTGGGGGGAATCTCTCTGGACGCCTCGCGGGTGGCGGCGGGGGTGGTGACCGCCATCGGCTTTTTGGGCGTGGGGGTCATCTTTACCCACGGGCGGACGGTCAGCGGCGTCACCACCGCCGCAGGCCTGTGGGCCACTGTTGGGGTGGGCATCGCCGTGGGGGCTGGGCTATACGTCACCGGCGGCGTGGCCACGGTGCTGATCGTCCTCTTCCAGGTAATTCTCCACCGCTCATCCCCCCTGGTCAAGACCCAGCGTACGGGCACCGTCGTCCTGGAACTGAGCGAGGCGGAGAGCGATCCGGCGGAGGTGCGCCGCCTGCTGGAGGAGCGGGTGTCCGCCGTGGAGGGGGTGCGGGTGACCCGCCTGGCAGACGGGAGGGCAGAGGTGAAGTGCGATGTGCTCTTCCCCGCCGGGTACACCGCCGAGGACATCCTGCGGACATTGAAGGGCATGCCCGCCATCCGTTCGGTGGAGATGCACCATCCGGGCTGACACAAGAGCGAAAGAGAGGCAGAATGTATGGAAGCGATAATCAGCGGAATCAACTGGCTGGATGACTTCATCTGGGGCATGCCTATGATCGTGCTGCTGCTGGGCACCCATCTGTTTATGACAGTGCGCACAGGCTTCATTCAGCGCAAGACCTTTACCGGTATCCGTCTGTCCGTGCGCAAGGACCCAGAAGCCCCCGGCGACGTGAGCCAGTTCCAGGCCCTCACCACCGCCCTGGCGTCCACCATCGGCACGGGCAACATCATCGGCGTGGGTACCGCCATATTCCTGGGAGGCCCTGGTGCGGTGTTCTGGTGCTGGCTTGCCGGCGTGTTCGGAATCGCCACCAAGTACGCCGAGTCCCTTATCGCCGTAAAGTACCGGGTCCGCACCCCCGACGGGAGGATGCAGGGCGGCGCCATGTACGCCCTGGAACGGGGACTGAACCTGAAGTGGCTGGGGGTGCTCTTCGCCGCCCTGGCTGCCCTGGCCTCCTTCGGCATCGGCTGCGGTACCCAGATCAACGCAATCGCCGAGGTCATTGAGAACAACATACCCGTGGGTATTCCGCCCATCGCGATCGGCGTCGTGGGCGGCCTTCTCACCGGCGTGGTCATCATCGGCGGTATCCAGTCCATCGCCAGCGTGTGCGAGAAGCTGGTGCCCTTTATGGCGGCTTTCTACGTGCTGGGGTGTATCATCATTCTGGCGATCAACTGGGACTTCCTGGCCCCCGCCGTGTCCACCATTCTCCGGCTGGCTTTCACCCCCGGCGCGGCGGCGGGCGGGCTGGTAGGGGAGGGGCTCATGGCAGCCATGCGCTTCGGCGTGGCACGGGGGCTGTTCTCCAATGAGTCGGGCATGGGCTCCGCCCCACTGGTGGCCTCCGCCGCACAGACCCGTAACCCGGTGCGGCAGGCTCTGGTATCTGCCACCGGCACCTTCTGGGACACAGTGGTGGTGTGCCTTATGACCGGTCTGGTGCTGGTCACTACCATCATGAAGAACCCCGCCATCGACATGGCACAGATATCCGACGGCGGCCAACTCACTACCCTGGCCTTTGCACAGATCCCCGTGCTCGGGCCTGTAATCCTGGTAGTGGGCATCATCACTTTCGCCTGGTCCACCATCCTGGGCTGGTCCTACTACGGCGAGCGGTGCGCCCAGTACCTATGGGGCAAGAGGGCCCTGCTGTCCTATAAGCTGGTATTCGTTGCCGTGGTGGTGGTTGGCCCGGTGTTGGCCCTGGATCTGGTGTGGACCATCGCTGATATCCTTAACGCCCTCATGGCCATCCCCAACCTGGTCGCCGTCCTGCTGCTGAGCGGGGTGGTTGCCCGGGAGACCAGGCACTATTTGGGGAATCTGGACGAGGTAGACCAGACTGAAATTCCACGCGTAGACAAATGAGAAGTCAAAACTTCTTGACATTTTTAAACCATGGGTGTATGCTTCCTAATGTAAAGATTATTTGACATGTGGAGGAATACACTATGAAAGGGATCCGCAAGATGGATGGGATGGAGCTGCAGATCACCCTGCGCGCCAGCCGTGCCGCCTGGTTCTTCCTGGTGCTGGCCCTGGTGGTCTGGTCGGTATGGGAGGCATTTCACGGAGGGGACACTACCCTGCCCGCCTTCCTGCTGGGGGCCCAGGTAATGATTTTTTGCCTGGTGCAGTGGATCGGCCGGGCCAGAGCGGGGGACGACCGGGTAAAGCGGGAATTTGTACTGTGGGTTATTCTCACTGTGGCCCTGGTGGCATTTTCATTGCTGCTGGTGCTGGGCGGATGAAGAACAGGGTCAAGGAGCTGCGA
>OGJD01000896.1_pt1 | contig 21200 bp, 15 predicted proteins | sample 1571971 | NCBI WGS metagenome assembly OGJD01 (sample SAMEA2582117, study PRJEB24529) | metagenome | biome: Human gut stool | place: China | collected 2011
TTGTAACCATAGTTCAAATCGTTAGAGTTAAGCTCTACGGAGTGAAGGGCAGCATTCGGGAAGCGATTTTGGAAAATAGTACCAATTTGGCTCATAGTCATAACCATGGACTCGCCAGGTGCACGTTTTACAGAGATATCCGTACTTGTTTCAGGCTTTGTTTTGCGTGCATCTGCCACACTTGGTGTAGCAACGGATAACATACCTACCGCTAATACACCCGTCAATGCCATAGAAATTAACTTTTTATTCATTATAATCCTCCTACTAGATACTATGCTTCTATTAATCAAACTATTAGTACGCTAGAATTTCTATAAGTTCATGCTATATTCAACAGCACTAAAATATGTAAATAATCATATCATTTAGACAATATACTATAAACCTTCATTAGATGCAAGTCGCCCATCTACATCAGTCATAATCAATTTATAGCATGTAGCCACTAAAGGCACACCGATCAACATACCAGTAACCCCCATCAAGCTACCACCTACGATAACCGCAGCAAATACCCACAAACCCGGCAATCCCACAGAATTACCTACAATTTTAGGATAAATAAAGTTACTTTCAATTTGATGAAGTACCTCTAAGATAATTACATAGATAAGAGCATCCATAGGGCTTACAGTAAGCAGCATAACAGCCCCAATACCCCCCCCTACATAAATACCTAACAACGGTATCAAACCGGTAAGACCAATTACACAGGCAATCGTTGTTGCATATTCAATATTGAATAGCCATAATGTAATACCTACCATGACACCTAAAATCAAAGCATCAATAAACTGTCCCACAAAGAAACTACTGAAAGTTTGAACTGCTACGCGAGCAACATAACTAACGCGATTTACCCACTCATCTGATGCGTAAGCTTTTAATATACGCTCACCTTGCAGCATAAGGCGTTCCTTATCAAGCAACATATAAATAGCAAAGATTAGTCCAAGTCCGATGTTCAAAGTCCAGGACAATACAGATCCCATTGCATTCACAATATATGTGCCACCTTTTGTCCCCCATTCACGAGTATATTTAGCAAGATTCTCTCCACTTAGGGCATCTATAATCGTTTGATTCGACGCCATTGGAATTGTTTCTGTAATATGTTGCATCCATGTTTGGAAGTCCGTATACAATTGCGGTGATGCAGCTACAATAATCGACATAGAATGAATCAATTGAGGTAAAGCCATCCGAGCAATAAAATACACAATAACGCTAATTGTTACAAAAGATAGCAAAAGACTCAGTGGGCGACGTATTTTATACTTCCATCCAGAGTCACACTTAGGCCATAACCATCGCTCATAACGAACGACTAGAATATCTAATACGAAAGCAATACAAGCACCCACAATGAGCGGAACAAAGGCCGTAAAGATAGCGTCAAGACCACTAGCAATATCACTTATACGTAGTGCCATCATAATCATAATACCCGCTAGTATAATAGCCCCTATGAGCTGTTTGTAATATTTAAATTCTTTCATAATAACCTACTTCACATAACACTATTAATAAGCTACACCTATATAACTATACGATTCTCACATCGCATACATTACCAAAGCATAATGAACATTGTATGACCTAGTATTGTATGCAAGCTTAGTATAACACAAAAGTCCACCTTGTCGCATGCTCGAATTCCCGATGAACAAGAGAGCATGATTGAAGGTGGACTTATTGTAGGGCTAATCTAGATAAGTCTAGAAATTAACGATGAATATAAACGTCTACACGACGGTTTTCAGCTTTACCTGCTGCTGTAGAGTTAGTTGCAACTGGTTTAACATCACCATTAGCAATACCGATAAGACGATCGGCAGATACACCATGGTTAACTAAATATTGAGCCACATGTTGTACGCGGCGTTCAGACAAAGCAATGTTGTATTGAGGGTTTGCATCAGTATCAGCGTTACCCATTAATTTAACTTGGTCTTGAGAATATTGGTTAGCAGCATTTACAGCAGCCGTTAAGTTTGGATATTGGTCTGCACGAGCAACATCTTGATCAGAGTCAAAGTAGATAGATTGTACATAGTAGTCCAATTTAGGAGTTTTATATGCAGGCGCCTCTACAGTAGGAGCTGGAGCCGGAGTGTATACAGGAGCTGGTGCTGGAGTGTATACAGGAGCTACGGATTTGTGACCACCGAAACGGTAAGATAATCCTACTACAGGACCTTGGAAGGAAATATTAGACTTATCATCACGTTTAGTATTGATATAACGATACCCTGCATTAATATCCCAGTCTTGGTTAACTTTATAACCTAAACCTGCTTCCCAAGTGGTAGTTCTCTTAGTCCCTACACCCGCTTTACCATAAATGTCTACTTTAGAGCCAAGATTAGCTTTACCAATTACACCTAATTGAGCAATATTATTTGCTTTAGGGAATGTATCACCAGAAATGTGAGCATAACCGCCATATACTGCGAAATTTTTATTCAAGGATTGAACCAAATTAACTTCTTGCATTCTATCACTATAGCTAGTGCCGAACATTTTATCATTCAAACCATGGTATTGGTATTGCAACGCTGTTTTATCTGTGAAAGCGTATGTTACACCGCCATCAAAGTTCCATTTTGCATCAAAAGTCCAAGCTTTAGTTTTTGCTTTAGAATCAGACGCACCAAGATCAACTTGAAACTCACCTTTATTGAATTGAGTTTGAGGAGTTGCACCTGCTACGGATACACCTACAGCAGCAACTGCCAATAAAGCTAATAATTTTTTATTCATTATAATTCCCTCCAAAAACAGCCCTTATAATACTTAGGCTTTGGTAATAATATGCTTATATTTTACACAATTTTTCAATATAATTCAATTTCTTAATGAATTTTTGATAAAATTTCAGCTATATCTATCTATAAATATTATAAATATAAATATTAACACCTCTATATTGCCTAATCACTGCGATTCTCTGCACATATTATAGTCCAGTAATTGTAATACTATTTATCTTTTTAAGATTCTCTAACAACAATAAAATCACTGGTCCTGTAAGTTCATCAAAATCATTATTATATCCACTAATAGATCTAACTATAATTGAACAAATAAAAGCCCCCTTATACACTAAGGAGGCTTTTATCATTTCATATGTATATCCCTTACATATATACGTGAAATCAGAAGTTTCTGGTCAGATAACACATTCCCCAATGTGTCATTTTTTCACTATTTTTTCATGAATTCTTCTAAAACTTTCAATGTAAAAAAGAATAATCAACAAAATATATAATTATTATCTGCCGTTTAAAATTATATCGAGTATTAGTATTTTAAATTTTAACATTTACATGAAGCCTATTTTTAATATAAAGCAAAAGTTAAATTAAAACTATATTTACATCTCATTAAACAACCTTATGTTGCCATGCTCCTTGAATAAATCTAAAATAAGAACAACATAACCTTAGAGACTGATCAAAGCACAAAGATAACCATGCCCCAAAGAGGCCTAAACCTAATGTAATACACAATAGATATGTAATGATAGGCCGAATGATTGCTACGCTCACAAGGGAATATTTCATGATGTAATATGTATCCCCTGCACCTTTCAACACACCGGAGTATACTTGTTGTAATGCTTGAGGAAATGCAGCGATTGCCATAATGCCCATCAAAGTAGCAGAAAGGGTAACAACATCACTTTCACGAGTATAAAACTGTACTAAAAAATCACCAGGGCCAATAAAGATTAATGCACTTACAAGGCCCACGACTAAACCGATACGAGCACCAATTTTACCATAAGTACGTGCAATATCCGGCCTTTTATGCCCAAGATTTTGACCCGTATGTGACGCGCCTGCAAAGCCAAGTCCCATTGCAAAATAATAAAATATATCCATTAGATTCATACATACGTAATGCGCGGCCAAAGGTACTGCACCTAAGGAAGCCACGATCATAGTGTATGTATACATACCGAACCGTTCAAAGAACTGTTCCCCCAAAGAACTGCCACCTACATGAAACATCGTATGAAGTACAGGTCTTTCAAAAATCCACTTCGACGGATGGCGCAATGTTAATCCAGTAGCAGTATGTTGTGAAATCGTACGCAACAACAATAATGCAATAATCGCACTACTGATCATGGTGGAAACCCCTGCCCCCATAACACCAAGTTCAGGGAAGAAACCAATACCATAAATCAAGAAGAAGTTCATTATTGTATTCAAAATATTCCCTACTACATTAGATTTAAAAATAACTTTAGTATTACCATATCCAATGAGTGCAGCCCCTACGATTTGACTAAAAGACTGAAAGATTAAACTAATAACTATGAAACGACCATACCAAACAGCTGTTTCAATATAGCCATCTTCAGCACCTGTAAAACGTAGAATATGCTCTAAATTTAAGAAACATATCAATAATAACGGTACATAAATCAAAAAATTCAATAAAATAGACTGCTTGAGCACGGCATTCATACCATCTACATCACCTTCACCATTACGACGAGCTATAATTGCCGTCACGGCAATGGATAAGGCTCGACAGAAGATGAGCATTACCATCTCAGGTTGTCCCATAATGCCTACCGAAGCAAGAGCTGACGCACCTAAGGCACCAACCATCGCCAAATCGATAGCCGTCATAAATTGTAACATCAAGCCTTGTAATGTAGCTGGCCAAGCTATTTTTAAATAATTACCATATAGCTGCTTTGTAGTTCCTACAGGTCCTAATCGTTCTGCAACAGGTAACATGGTATCTATTGAAAGCCATCGTTGTATACGGTCTAACATCCTATCTCCTATTCATGTAAGATCATATAGTAAAGGCATTACTTCACTTCTTATATCTATTGTATTATATCATATAACACATAAGAAGTCATTCATACATTATGCATTTTAAATAAGAATATATATCAAAATAACAAAAGAACCTCTTATACAAAATCTATGTAACCTATCAGGTATAACAGTGTATAAGAGGTTCTTTAAGTTTACAGGAAAATGATTATCTTAAACTATTATCAAAACTAGCTCTCAACTTTTAACCTTTAGATGCTAATAGTTGATTTACTACTGCATGCAAGTCATCTAAGCCTTGTTTAGTCTCAGCCAATTCTTGACGTTGACGTTCATTTTCAGCTTCTAATGTATTTAGACGTGCTGCTTGATTAGCAATAATAGTTTTTTGATTACTATTCTCTTTTTTGAGGCTAGATACTTCGTCTTGCATTACATAAACAGAGCTAATAGGACCTGCTTTATAACGTTCTGGAATAGCGTCTTTTCTTTCACGACTACCACCAAATTTATGCGTTACACCTGCATTTACCATATTGTGGCTAGTACCAAGTGAAACACCTACGTTGAACATAGTATCTTCAGTTCGGTAGTGAGCAATACCGATAGCCCCCGCAGTTTCACCACGGTAGTTGCCAATACCAGCCATAATTTGAGTTGGTTCCAATGGATCGTATTGAATTGGTTTCAACGCTGCCATAGCTGTCGCATGAGCACCAACACGTTGTGTTTCAGTACCTACACGATTAACAGCTTCTTGTAAACCAGCATTAGATACTTTCAATTGGCTAACATTTACTGCATCAGTATCATATGTGCCAGGCGCTACCCCATGAATTTGGTTGCACCATTATTTAAGCCGTCTACAGTAAGGGATACAGGGCTAGCTGTTGCATCTGCTGGAGTAATAGTCATGCCACCACCCTTAATTACAGTAGAGTTGCCAGCTGCATCTTTCACAGTTGTACCTGCAGGGGTAATCTTAGTAGATACACCGTTTTCATCACCTACGGTAACACTGTTTAGACCTTTCAAGTCTTTAGCCAAGCCATATGTGAAAGTAGTTCTATCTTGGTTAACTACAAGATTATCACCAGCTTGGAATTTTACAGTATCTCCACCTTGTACTTTTTCAATGGTACCGCCAGCAGCCGTTACATTCCATGCAGATATATCTTTAACTTGTTGTTTACCAGCATCTGTTAAGTTGCTCAAGTCTTGATATGCTGCATTATCGATTTTACCTTTAGTCACATCATCGAGTTTAACAGTGACATCGTCACCATTAGCAACCTTAGTAAGACCATTTTCCCCTTTAACATTGAATTTCACATCACCTGTGCTCAAAGACTTTTCATCGGTAGAACCAGAGTTACCACCTAAAGAAATCTTGCGAGCAATGGCTTCTATATTTTTATCAATATTAGCTTTATTAGTTGCAATATCGCCAGCATTTTTAGAGATTGCCGCTTTGTTATCAGCAATATTCTGTTTATTCGTCGCAATATTATCTTTATTGGTAGCGATATCAGCAGCATTTCTATCAATTGCAGCTTTATTATCAGCTATTTTTTGCTTATTATCAGCAATAGCATCAGCATTTTTGCCAATCTTATCTGTATTATCAGCGATATTGGCTTTATTTTCCTCTACTTGATCATCAACGTGTTTCAACTGGTCTTCTGTGGCAGTACGACCAGATACAGGTTGTGTTTGACCTGGAACCCATGTAGTGTTAGTCAAGCCTGTTACTTGAGGTGTTTCAACTCCAGTTGTCGCTTTCACTTTTGGTGCTGTAATCGTTTGAGTAGCGGTTGCCGTATCAAAAGTTACATCTTTCTTAGTAGAAACGGTGAAGTCTTTTCCATTTTGAGTGATGGAAATGTTATCACCATCGATAAACTTAACAGTGTTGCCACCTTCAACCTTTTCAGCCGTTTCATTATTAGCGACTACATTCCATGCTGCTAAATCCTTAACCTGTTGCTTACCGTCAGGTGTCAAATTACTCAAATCTCGATCAGCTGCATTATCAATTTTACCTTCAGTCGTATCATCAAGTTTAATAGTCACATCGTCGCCATTAGCAACCTTAGTAAGACCGTTTTCACCTTTAACATTAAATTTCACATCACCTGTACTCAAGGATTTTTCATTGGTAGAACCAGAGTTACCACCTAAGGAAATCTTACGAGTGATAGCTGTCGTGTTTTTGCCGATGTTATCCTTATTAGTTGTAATATCAGCTTTGTTTGTCGCAATATCGCCTGCATTCTTATCAATTGCAGTTTTATTGTCCGCAATTTTTTGTTTATTCGTCGCAATATTGTCTTTATTGGTTGCAATATCAGACTTATTTGTTACAATATCCCCTGCATTTTTAGCGATTGCAGTTTTATTTGTATCAATAGCAGTTTTATTAGCTTCTGCTTTATCGTCAACTTTTTTCAATTGAGATACATTGACATCATCTTTATCAACAACACCATCTGCTACATTGGCAACTTTCAAATTCCCAGCATTGATACCTTTGTCACCATCAATTTTAACGGTTTCATTACCACCAGCATTATTGAAAGATACACTGTTTAATTTAGAAAGATCTTTTTTCAAGGCTACAGAAATTTTCTTATCATTTCTAGCAACCGCAACATTATCGTCACCAGAAAAATCTACTGTATTACCTTTTTCAACCGCCACTGATGTAGTTTCTCCATTAGCAGAGAGATTCCACCCGTATTTATTTTGATCAATCGCTTGATTAATAGCATTAGCTACGTTAGCAGAATCCGCCATACCAGTCGATGCTGTAGCGCTACCATTTGCTACAGTAATATCTTGCTTTTTACCAGAAACTGTAATTTTCTTACCTTTAGCTGTAGTTGTAATGTATGTATTATCACCATTTACAGCTAATTTACTATTAGCAAGATTCACATCACCTGAACCAGTATCACCTGTAAAAGCTAGATTAACATTCTTTAACTGTGCCACATTTACTGCATCTGTATCAGCAGTACCTGCAGCAACATAATTAATTTGACGTGTTTGGTTTGTCGTACCAATAGCAATGGAATTAGTTGCCGTAGCACCAGTATTATCTTTATTAGCAACATCAGAAGATTTTATAGATATATATTTATAAGCGATTTGATCTACAATAGCACTAAGTTGGGAGCCATTAATTGCATCTGTGGAAGTAGCACTTACTTTACCAGGAGCCACGTGTTTCAACTGACGCTCATACCCTTTAGAACCAAAAGATACGACGTCACCTGGCAATGTTTTATCACCACCAGCCCAGGAAGCAACAACGTTATTTGGCAATGTATAGCTAGATTGTTTTGTACCACCTACATCAGTATTAGAACCACCACCGATGGCAATAGCATTATCACGATTTGCCCTAGCCCCTGTTCCAATGGCAATAGCATTTTTTACATCATCATTGGCTTGACCAGAAGCACCACTAGAAGTTCCTGATAAACGATCCTTCGCATTTGCACCAGTACCAATTGCAATGCCCACATTACCAGACTGACCTTTCATACCTAATGTGATACCAGATTCGCTAGCCGTTGCCGTTGTATATAGCGGATTTCTCATATCAAAGCCTGTTAAGCTTTGAACAGCACTACGAAAATCTCCAGTCTTATTCTCACTATTATTCGTAGTATAAACAACTTTTATACCATCAGCTTTAACTACATCATCGCCACCAATAACAGTAGAAGAGTTACCTTGAGCTATTGTATTTACCCCAATGGCAATTGCTTGTTCCCCAATTACTCTTGCACCTTCATTAGCAGTATTACCCCCACCAATAGCGATTCCTTGTGGACTGTTAACACTGGTACTAGAATTAGAACCTATTGCAATAGAATATCCACCAGCAGCTGCTGCATTTTGACCGAAACCTACAGCTTTGTCACCAGTAATAGAAGCACCAGCCCCTAAGCCTACTGCTGTTGCATGCAGATTTGTAGGCAAAGTATTTGCCGCCATAGAGATGCTAGTATTAGTCATTGCTAATGCAGCCAAGATTGCTGCTACAACAATTTTCTTTTTACCACTATTATTCTTAGCGAACTCAGATACTACTACGTAACAGTTTTTGATTTGCTCCAAACCACTTTAAAAATCTTATTCATACTTTCTCCTATAAACTATATTAATATTAATGCTCCCTCGATGTTTTATCATATGGTAAGTCATACGAGAATTTTAAAATTTTCAATGTTATAAGTATATCAAAACCTTTAATACACTATCAAGCATTTTCATTTATTTTTCATAATTATAGACATTGCAAAAACAGCGTAGTAATGGACTTTATAGTGATTCATATCACAAGTTTATATAAAATACGGGCTTATTTTATACCATGCCGAAGAGATAAAATGAATATAAACTCATAATCAATTATTTAAATTTCATTTATGAGATTATATGTACTAAATAAACATGTATGCAACTAGATATTATGGACTTAGTTACATGTCATCACTATAGGCATAATTAATTCATTAAATTTTTATAAAGCTTTATGTGTCCTCCCTTAATCAGTGATTGAGTTACTACACCTTTCAAAAAAATATGCTCAGATTATTGTCGATTAAGTTGAACCTCTTATACATTACTATTATCTTGTTATACAGCATTTAACTTATCATGTATTGCTTTTAGATTATTATGCTTCATTTTTTGTCAACATTTAATCGAGTTCATCTTACATTACATAATAAAAAAGCTATCTCATAGAAATGACAATCTACGAGATAGCATTATTACTAAATTGTATAATTAAATTAGGGAACAAATTAGCTTACTTTAAAAACATATAAACTTTGTTCGTGTGCTAATTGTATTCGCTTATATAAGCGTTTCATATATGTACGATATATTTCTTGTGCTTCTTCAACGGATATAATATCAAAATGAATTCCGTCCCCTACTGGCAATTGGCTTAACCTAGGTAAATCTGCCGTAATCACAGTACCAATCTTTGTATAACCACCTGTAGTTTGCCGATCTGCCATGAGCACTATAGGGTTGCCATCAGAAGGAACTTGAATAGAACCAAAAACAGCTCCATCGGAAATAATATCCGCACTCTCTATATGCTCTATAGCAGGACCATCTAAGCGGAAGCCCATGCGATCACATTGCACAGTCAACGTATATATTTTACTACCAAAGGTCTTAATCCCTTTCTCGGTAAAATACTTTGCTTGCTCTCCTAGTACTACACGCAAAGGTTCGTGACACTCACGACCACCGCGGTTATATAAAGCGGTATTGAATAATTTATGAGTTCCATAGAAGTCACACACATGCACTTTGTCTCTAGTAAATGTATTAATGCAAAATTGATCACCTGCTTGTAACGGTCTCCCCTCAATACCACCTATCTTAGCCTTTGTATGAGTCGATACGCTACCGTTAATAGCAGGAACATCAATACCACCTGAGAAGGCAATATACATACGCACGCCACATTGGCTAAAGCCGCCAGAAATGATATCGCCTTCGTGACATATAAAAGGTATATATCGAGGCACCACTACATTATTAATCGTAGGGTGCATATCGGCGCCCGTGAAAGCAACGATACATGTACCTTGGACGATTAACGTAGGTGGCAATACGGTGCACTCTAGTGCACCGAGAGGAGTCGTATTACCTACAAGTGCTTGTCCTAAGAGATAGCTTTCACTATCCATAGGACCAGCCACAGGCATACCATATTGTTGAAAGCCTACGCGGCCAGAATCTTGAATCGTAGTGTACATCCCTGGCGCATCTACGCGGATTAAAGCAGCCTTAAACTCATTTATACCCACGCAACTCACCTACCTCTACTTCATACATAGACGGAATATAATTACTTCCTAATAATTTAATTCGATGGAACTCATTCTCATTGATAGGCACATAACGAACATAGTCTCCGGCTTGCAATAGTGCAGCTTGTTTCTTAGACATGTCATACATAGTCACAGGTGTGCGTCCAATAATCTGCCAGCCTCCAGGAGAATCTGATGGATATGTACCAGTCTGTTCTCCTGCAATACCTACAGAGCCGGCAGGAATCAAAGTTCTTGGTGAAGACAACCGAGGCGTTGCAATGCGTGGATCCATGCCACCTAAATAGGTAAATCCAGGAATAAAGCCTAGCATATAAACTAAATAATCTGTACCACTATGAATGGATACAACCTCAGCTTCACTTAAATGATTGTGAGAGGCTACAAAGCCTAAATCTGGACCAAACTCACCACCATATACGGTAGGTATTTCAACAATCATAACACGTTCAATTACGCTGTCTGTTACAGATTCTTGTAATATAGGATCAAGAATTCTACAAATGTCTGAATACGTATATACCATTGCATCATATTGAACAAGCAATGCACAGTATGTAGGAACTAGTTCAATAATTCCATCTAGCTGTAAGACTTTAATCTGCTCTATAACTTGTCGGATTTGTCGATTAACCTTTGGATCGATTACTTGACCAAAATCAATAGAGATAGCGCAATCCCCTACAGGTGAAATTGTAGGTTTCATATGTACCTCCTGCTATAACTAGAAAGGACCATCACATTCAAGCCGAACGTAATGGTGCTTTCACAGATAATTAATTAACCTAGTAACTTAGCAATGCCTTTTAAAGATGTAACCCCAATATAAGATGTTACAAGCACTACAATCCAACCGGTATAATATAAAAGTTTATTGTGTTTGTATGCCCCTACGATTTCGGATTTATGAGTAGCAACGAGCATAACTGCCAACGTAACAGGCAAGATTAGACCGTTTACAGAGCCCGCTAAAATCAATAGAGATGCTGGTTTACCAATAAAGATTAAGATACATGTAGAAATAAAAATAAACGCCATAATAGTCAATTTTTCATTTCGCTCTACAATCTTAAACAATGTTTTTAAGAAGGATACTGATGTATAGGCAGCCCCTACTACAGAGGTCAATGCGGCACAGAAGAACACTATACCGAATAATTTATGACCGATTTCACCAGCTCCTAAAAGAAAAGCAGAACCAGCTGGATCCTTAGAGTCTAGTACATAACCCATAGATACCACACCAAGAACAGCTAAAAATAATAATATACGAACTAGTGCATCAACAGACATGCCCATAATCGCTGCACGACGTACATCCTTTAAATGTTCTTGACCTGTAACACCAGCATCAATGAGGCGGTGACCACCAGAGAATGTTATATATCCACCTACGGTACCTCCAATAAGAGTTATCGTAGCAAGCCACGGATAATTCGTAGGTACTATCGCATGAGTTACTGCTGTCCCTACTGGAGGATTTGTTGAAAGGGCTACGTAAGCGATAAGAACAAGCATAACAGTACCGAGTACTTTAGCCGTATTATCTAAAACACCACCCATCTTCTTAGATGTAAATAGTAAGATACCCAAGATACCGCTAATAGCGGCCGCTGTTGTTGTGTCGATACCAAATATAATATTGAGGCCCATAGAAGCACCACCAATATTACCGATATTAAAGGCCAAGCCACCAAGGGAAATTAAAAATGCCACTATATAACCAAGGCCTGGCAATACCTTATTCGCAATATCTTGACCACGCATTTGGGATACACCAATAATCGTCCACACATTAAGCTGTGCAATAATAGAGAAAATAACGGATACAACAATAGCAAATGCAAAGTCTGCTTTTAGCTCATTTGTAAATGCTGCCGTTTGTAACATAAAGCCAGGTCCAATGGAAGACGTGGCCATTAAGAAAGCTGCCCCTAATAGGACAGAGAAACTCGCTTTACCTGTAATTGGTTTCATAGGAACCTCCACATATAATAATTAATCTATGCCATACTTATTGCTTAAAGCTCATACTTACATGTAATACTTACTTTTAGTACTTATATTTGCATTTTCTGTTAGTATTAATTAAGCATTTATTTTAATGTATTTAATAGTGTTATCGGTGTTGAAAATTCGCCACCGTTACACCAGCTTTTGTGAGCCCCTCCCGAATATACCTTGTGAAAGCTATCGCTTCTGGGTTATCACCATGAACACATACGGAATCGGCCACAATATCAATGGTCTTCCCCGTATTAGTAACAACCTTACCCTTTGTAACCATCATGATAACTCGGTCTAAAGCCTCTTGCGGGTCTTTAATGAAAGCACCTACTTCTGTACGAGGGACCAATGTTCCCTCCTCTGTATAGCCACGATCAGCAAACACTTCCTGTATAACAGGAATACCTCGTCGTTGTGCCTCTTGAGCAATATAGCTACCACTCAATACCATGGCCGTGATATTAGAATTTACCGCTTGTAAACCATCTAAAATTGCATCGGCTAGTACAGGCGTAACACAGGCTGTATTGTAAAAAGCACCATGTAGTTTCATATGCTGTAAACTAATGTCATAACTATCACAAAAAGCTTGAAGTGCACCTAGTTGGTACATCATATAGGCTTTTGCCTCAGCAGGATTTACTGCCATCGCACGACGACCAAATCCCATCAGATCTGGATAACCAGGATGCGCCCCTACAGCAACGCCTTTTTCCTTACATATGCGGACAGTCGCATCCATAATAAGAGGATCTCCAGCGTGCCAACCACAAGCAATATTAGCACTTGTTACGTGATTTAATACCTCACTATCCATGCCTAATGTATAGTTACCAAAACTTTCGCCTAAATCACTATTTAAATCTACATAATGAGACATATACTATTACCTCTCCATCTTCATTTATTTTATAAATTCTATAGAATATCGAATTTAATGATACGATTATACTAAATAAACCGATGTGTTAGCAATGATTTTTATCATGTATACAAAATTCTTTTATAACCAAAAAACCACAAGATTTTAATCTTGTGGTTTGTATGTAAACTCAATTTTTTATCTGACTCTACTATATCCAGTCATAAGCTCATAAACCGTATTTTGTATATTATCCGACTCTGTTATTTCAGAAACGGCACAAATAAAATCGGGATGCGCTTGCCAAACGATATCAGCATTTGTCGTTTTAATCCCTCCAATGGCGACAATGGGAACCTTACTAAATTGCTTTGCCCAATATACATAAGAAATTCCTACAGGATTAGCATTGGGTTTTGTCTGTGTAGAAAAAATATGCCCTACCCCAATATTACCTATAGTAAATGTATCCAATATATCAATTACCTCCTACAAAGCTAACGATCTCTAATCTATCAGCAGCCGTTAATTTAGTGGTTGTATATGTTTCCTTACTAATAATCTCTCCATTAAGCTCAACTACAAAGTATTTACCAGAATAGCCTAATTCATCAAGAACCAAATGAAGTTGCTCACCTACAACATGCTTTGGTTCTCCATTAACAATCAAATCCATAATGACCTCCCATATGAAAAAGCTTATAAAATATCAATATATTCTTCTTGTAAAGCTTTATTCATGCTGCGTACAGCACAAAACTTGCCACACATCGAACAGGTTTCACTATGGTCTTCCTCCGGTGCTCTACTTTCACGAATAGAACGAGCCCGTTCAGGATCAATGGCACAAGCATATTGTGCCTCCCAATCGAGAACTTGACGTGCCTTAGCCATGGTGTCATCTATATCTCTTGCATTAGAAATACCACGAGCAATATCTGCAGCATGCGCCGCTATTTTGAAAGCCATAATTCCATCTTTTACATCATCTGCATTTGGTAAGGCTAAATGTTCCGCTGGTGTAACATAGCACAAGAATGACGCCCCATGCATACCAGCTACAGCCCCACCAATGGCAGCCGTAATATGGTCGTAGCCAGGAGCAATATCTGTTACGAGCGGCCCCAACACATAGAAGGGCGCTCCATCACACAAGGACTCTTGTATTTCCATATTCATTTGTATTTGATGTAAAGGTACATGCCCAGGTCCTTCAATCATAGCTTGTACACCATATTGTTTCGCTCGTTTTGCCAATTCACCAAGCCTTACAAGCTCTTCAATTTGGCATACATCAGTTGCATCCGCCAAGCAACCTGGACGACAAGCATCACCTAAAGACAAAGTAACATCATATTCTTTGCAAATCTTTAAGATTTCATCAAAGTATTCATAGAATGGATTTTCATGGCCTGTCATGCTCATCCATGCAAATACCAAACTCCCTCCGCGGCTAACAATATTAAGCATCCGTTTATGATTCTTAATTTGATCTATTGTTTTCCTCGTAATACCACTGTGGATAGTAATAAAATCTACACCATCTTGAGCGTGTAATCGGATAGTGTCCAAGAAATCTTGAGCTGTTAATTCACCCAAATCTTTTTGATGATGAATGACACTATCATAGATAGGCACTGTACCAATCATTACTGGCGATGTCTCGATTAATTTACGTCTAAAAATACGAGTATCACCATGAGTGGAAAGGTCCATAATCGACTCTGCTCCAAGTCGAATAGCTCGATTAACCTTTTCAATCTCACTATCATAATCAGTGACATCTTTCGATGTACCTAAATTAACATTGACTTTCGTTCTAAGACGTTTGCCAATCCCCTCAGGCGAAATACTAGTATGCTGTTTGTTACAAGGGATAACAACCTTTCCTGCTGCCACTAGGGAGCGTAATACCTCTTCATCCATACGTTCTTTTTCCGCGACTACTTTCATTTCCTTCGTAACTACGCCAGCCACAGCCGATTCCAATTGTGTCATAAACATTTTACATCCTCCTATATAAAAGACATATATAGTTAGGTATGCAAAAATGGGTATCGAACAAAATGATCGATACCCATATTAAGTATTAGCGTGCTTCCTACGCGGGCATGATCCCGATCAGGTATAAAGGTCAGGTGCTCGCAGCCCTTTCTCAGCCTATATAATAGGCTCCCTTGCATACTCACTATATAATTATGCTATTAATATTACTACTTTATTCAGATTTGTCAAATGATTATTCTGACACTTATACATCTATTGTTTATTTCTCAGCCTTCTCTTGGTCTTTACTATCATCGGAATCTGCTTTTTCAGAGATTACAATATGCCCATCCTTAACATCAGCAAGCAAGTGTTTAGCATCGATGTGATCCAAGTAGAAGTCAGTTACATTATCTCGGATTTCAGATTCGATAACACGACGTAATGGACGAGCGCCCATAGTTTTGTCATACCCTTGTTCCATCAACAATTCTTTAGCTGCATCTGTTACATCAAGAGTGATGTCTTTTTTAGCTAAAGTTTTATTCACTTGATCAAGCATCAAATCTACAATTTTTTTCAAATCTTCTTTGCTCAATTGATTGAACTCGATAACCGCGTTGAAACGGTTCAAGAACTCTGGACGGAAGAATGGAGCAATGCGTTCCATTACATCTACTTTATTTTCATCATCATTGTCACTACCATAACCGAAACCTGCATTGGATGTAGCGATGATAACGGTATTTTTAAAGTTTACTGTGTTACCTTGACCATCTGTTAAGCGACCATCATCCAATACTTGAAGAAGTAATGTAATAACTTGAGGATCTGCTTTTTCGATTTCGTCGAATAATACGATGGAATAAGGATTACGACGTACGCGTTCAGTCAATGTGTTAGAGTTATCTTCGTAACCAACATAACCAGCTGTAGCACCAATTAATTTAGATACGGCTATGCGATCACTGTATTCGGACATATCCAAACGAATGATTGCATCTTTGTTACCGAACATATCTAGAGCTAATTGTTTAGCTAATTCTGTCTTACCAACACCGGTAGGTCCTACGAATAAGAAGCTCCCAATTGGGCGGTTGCCTTCATCAAAGCCTGCGCGGTTACGACGAATTGCTTTAGATACAGCTTCTACGGCTTTATCTTGACCAATTACATGAGCTTCTAAACGAGATTTCATGTCTTTCAAGCGCTCGATATCGGATGCACCCATTTGAGATACAGGAATACCAGTCATTCTTTCAACGGCTTCTGCTACGTCGTTTACTTGAGCTACCACCTTTTGATTTTCTGTATGGTTATCAAGCTCTGCTTGTAATTTTTGAATACGCATTTTTTCGTTGATAGCGGATTCATAATCTTCTTTTTGAGCATATTCCTCTTGTTTTGCTTTTGCATCCGCAATATCTGCTTCTAATGTTTTAATATCAGTTACAGGATGTTGAGATGCCAAGTGAGCTGCTGTTACATCGATCAAGTCGATGGCTTTATCTGGCAAGCTACGTTGAGGAATGTATTGTACGGAATAATCTACAGCGGCTTTCAACACCGCATCTGGCAATTCAATGTTATGATGCGCTTCGTACAATGGACGAATGCCTTGTAAGATTTTGAAAGTATCTTCTGCAGATGGTGCATTGACCTTAACTTCATTGAAACGGCGAGCAAGAGCTGCGTTTTTCATGATTGTGTTACGGTATTCATCTTGTGTTGTAGCACCGATAACTGTCATTTCACCACGGGACAAAGCAGGCTTCAAGATATCTGCCAAGCCTTTAGATCCTTGACCATCACCTGTGGACCCAGCACCCAAAATTTGGTGAATTTCATCGAAGAACAAGATAATATTGCCTGCGGCTTTTACCTCTTTAATAAGGTTTTGAATGTTTTCTTCGAAGGAACCACGATATTGAGTACCAGCTTCCAAACCGGAAATATCGATAGAAATGATTTCTTTATTTTTAATAGCTGCTGGAACATCACCATTTACAATAGCTTGTGCCAAACCTTCTACTACTGCAGTTTTACCAACACCAGCATCACCTACAAGTACAGGATTATTTTTAGTACGACGTGCTAAGATTTCTGCTGTTTCTTGGATTTCTTTATTTCGACCAATTACAGGATCAAGTTTACCATCACGAGCTTGTTGAGTTAAGTTTGTCCCCAAACGAGCAAGGATGCCATCTTGTTTAATTTTACCTTGTTGTGCGGCTTGAGCAGCTTGCATTTCTTCATTAGATGGTAAGCGACCAGTTTGACGGTAGTAAGCAAACTCCTCAGGAGTTACTTCACGACCATTAATCTTATAACTGCGTCGTTCTGTGGAATCCCCCCCCATATTACCCATCAATTGATTAAACAAATCATTCATGCTAGAAAATTCATTACCAAAGTTGTTAAAGTTGTTGTTCATATATATTACCCCCTCATACATCACAGAGTTTAACTATTTGACTAATATTATTTTTACTGGGTTTATTTACCCTATGGCATTATAATAACCCTTAAAAGTCAAAAAGTCAATATATCAAATTTTAATTTTTGACTTTTATTTTGACTAATTTGACTTATGAGGAAAGAATGTAGATAAATACTGGATTTATAGGGCGCGATTAAAATTAAACTTTCGAGTGATTTATTATAAATACAAAAAAGACCATTCGATGAATGGTCTTTCATTAACAATATTACTTTGATTTTTTATATTCTACTCTAAATCCATCACGAAGTACAGCATAACGTAACAAATTCTTTATAAAATATTGTACATTAGGATTTCGCCACTCTAATAAACGAGAGCTATCAAGGCGACCTAAATATATTGTATCATTTTTCACTAATTCAGGAGCTCTTTTTTGAACATAGTCGATCAGTGCTTTTTTAGGTAAGGCTCCATCTCGACCTCTTGTTATAGCACCATTGTGTGTAATTTCCACCATATTAGTATCGATATCAAACTTACAAAATTTATCCAAATTCAGCTGTAATGAATGATGTCTAGACTCTTTATTTGTTATAGATATATTCAATTGAGTCCTACCCATTCTAGTTCCCCAATGTGGATCATTTTCTGTATGTGCTGTACCACATATACTAATCCCCAAAACCTGATCTTTACCTTTATAGTCCTGAGCTATAAATAAACGTGTCCAAACTTGATATTGTCCTCCACCTCTATTACCAAAAAAGGTTACACCTCTAAAGCAATCCTCTATAACATTTAATTTTTCAAGAATATTCGAAGAAGTAATATTCTTTAACAGTAATAAATTCAAAAGGTTAAGATAAAACTCATAATTGTTTTTTGGGCTATCTTCACCCATATATCCCTCATTCAAAAATTTATTTTGTAGTCGTTTAGACTTAATATCTTCAAATGTATAAGGCTTATCTTTACTTTGCTTAACAATCTTCACTTTTGATTTTAAAAGTTCTTGATAAGAGGGAATTTGGTCTACTTCTTTAAGTTTTCCATTTTTAAATTGATATACTACAGCATTTCCACCATTAACGAGCATAATATATTCCGCTTTGAGTATATCCCGATATCTTATTGCTTGATCTAAGACTATATTACAGTCAACATCAATATAAGGAGCTTTACACTCAATTACCATTAAAGCTTCTTCTTGTTTATCATCACGATAAACGACGATATCTGCTCTACCTCGTAAACCTTTCTTCACATGGCACATAGGTTCTTCTACACGAATTCGTTCAATAGGTATACCAAGTTTCTTTTGTAAAAATATAATTGTTTTTTGTCGAACTTCTTCCTCTGGAGTTTTCTGAACTAAAAAATAACGAATAGGATCAAAATAACACTTTTCATCTTGTTGACGTTCTTTAAGTTTTATTGAGTTAAAAATACTCTCTATATTCTTCATAAAGATTACCTTTTAGAGCGCTACAAACATTTCATTTTTATTTCATTTTTAACATTATAGCATAAATAAAGATATATTGTCTTTTGAGAGCTATAACATATAAAAAAAACGGATAGCTCATTATGAACTATCCGTTTATTTCTTTGGTGATCCAGGAGAAATTCGAACCCCCGACCCACGGCTTAGAAGTATTAAATAGTTATTTATATACACTCTATATACTTTTTTCAGTATATTGCAACACAAACTACATTAAAAAATATTTCTAAATCCATGATTAATAGAATTCACAGCAATATTCCTGGATATATTTGCCCTTTCAAATATAGATAAATATAGCAATATCATAATATGAGTATAGATAACTTCTCCTCCATTCCAACTCATCTTCTGATGTGCGGTTCTATTTCTCATTTCAATAAATTGCTTAATATATTTATAAAATATCTCATCTGTAAAATTAGGAATCCAAGTATGGTCTTTAATAATAAGCTCTAATCCATCTTTATGTGAATTATATAATAATTTAATTTTTTCTCTAAGTGATGGACTATAATTTTTTAAACCTGATCCAATAATATTTTTTGCCTTTTCTTTTAATAAATCATCAGTATCAATCGAATCAACAAATGTATTTATTTGTTTAGCTAAATCTATAGCTTTTGTTTTCAAGTCGTTATGCTCTTGTTGCTTACGCCCTAGTTTATACTCAATTTCAATTGCAGAACAAATATCAACGATTTGAGTGTACTTGATAAATTCTCGCTCTTTTAAATTATCAGGCAAAAAAAGTAAATTAGGCATCTCATCATCATGATTTAATATTTTAAATAGCTCGACTATTCCATCACCTATATCATCTAGCTTTAATACATCTTGGATTGTCAGTATATCTGAATGCTCAGATGAGGACTCACCATATAGCCTAACATTTGCAAAATCTTTATAATACTCCTGTCCGTCAATACTATCTTTTGTTAATAATTTAACCTTAAACAGATTAGTAGACATGCGAGTTAAAAAAGTTATTAAATTTCTAATATAACCATAATACCTTAGTAAGTCATCAAATTGCTTTTCTTGATCAAATTCTATTCTAAGCTTAGATTTAATATTTTTAGGCAAGTCAACTATCTTGCCTAAAGACATAACATAATGTGTATCTATTGTTTTAATTAGTCGAAATCGATCTTCTTTTAACTCAATATCATAGTTATTAGTATAGGTATTAGAATCTGTATACTGTATACCATAAGGCTCTCTAGTATAGTCAATCGCTTTATCTGGCGGATATACTAAATTAATATCTCCCCCTATAAATTCTATACCATAAAACCCATTATGTTTCTCACAGGAAGAATCAAGATATTCTATAATTACTGAACTAAAAAAATTAATAGCCCCTATATCTATTCTACTTCCAAACCTATAGCCCCCCCTTAATCGACGAGCAATATGTATAACTTTATTATCTGATGTTATTCCCGAAAGCCATTCAATTCGATCGTTATCATCTGTTTGTTCTGCCCATTGACGTAACTTACGTTTACTATCTTGATCTTGTTCCGGAATTAAAGTAACAACAAAATCTTCCACCATGAACGAACAAGAAACTTCAATACTCTTTATATTTATAATTCCAAAAATACATTTAGCCATATTTATCCCTATTTTATTTAATACCACTAAATTAATAAACCTTTTATTGCTTAATTGTAGAATGAAATTGAACACATAAAAAGTCCATAGTGAATCTTGTGTC
>OGJD01000914.1_pt1 | contig 20655 bp, 10 predicted proteins | sample 1571971 | NCBI WGS metagenome assembly OGJD01 (sample SAMEA2582117, study PRJEB24529) | metagenome | biome: Human gut stool | place: China | collected 2011
TGAAAGAAAAGCTGAAAACTATTAAGATAAAATAAGACAGTAAAAAATCTGTCTGAATTAAAAAAGAGGATATCTTCAAGGAAATTAGATTCAATACTTTTCTCCTTAGAGGAATCCTCTTTTTCTTTTAAATTTTTTAGTAGCTACATTCTTGAAAACTGCTCAATAGCTTTAGTAAATTTTTCAATAGTTTTTTCTGAATCTCCATGTTCAATTCCTTCACGAACACAATGATTCAAATGCCCTTCCAATATTACCTGCCCTACTTTATGTAATGCACTTTTGGTAGCATTTACTTGAATAAGAACATCTTCACATGGAATATCTTCATCAATCATTTTATCTATAGCATTTAACTGCCCAATGATTTTTTTTATTCTTACATGAAGAGTCTTAGAGTCCATACATTTTTTCATTTTTACACCATCCTTTATACTGCTAGGGGTATCTGTATTCTAACACAGGATATTTACTCTGTCAAAAATAAAAGGCAGATATTGTATAAGTGGGAAGCTACTTATTACTAAGCTTTTTTCTTGCACTTAATGATCCCATCATATTTTTTACTTTTTCTTTTTCCATAAATTTATGTCCATGTAAAAGTTTGTTTTGAGTATTAACTATTTCTTTTTTTAATTTGAAGTAGTTATCCAGCCTTTCCTGAGAAATTTCTCCTGATTCAACAGCTTTGATTACAGCACATCCAGGTTCAGAAGTATGAGTACAGTCGCTGAATCTACATTGAAGAGCAAGTTCTTCGACATCTTTAAAAGCAGTATCAGTATCTCCGTTCCAAATTTGAAGTTCTCTCATACCGGGAGTATCTATTATGAAACCATTTCCAACTTTAAATATCTCTCTGCTTGTAGTAGTATGTCTTCCTTTAGCGTCAGATTCCCTTATGCTTAATGTTTTGATGATATCTTCTCCAATTAGCTTATTGATAAGAGTTGATTTGCCGACTCCCGAATGTCCTGAGAATAGGGTAATTTTGCTTTCCAGAGCTTTCTTAATTTCCTCCACTCCATTACCGTTCTTTGCGGAAACTTTGAAGCAGGGATAGCCGATCTGTGTATATAAGTTGATGAGTGCGTCCAGATAGCGGAGTTCGTCTTCGTCGTAAGCATCTACCTTATTAAATACCAGTTTGACGGGAACACGATAGGCCTCTGCGGATGCGAGGAATCGATCAATAAAAATAGTGGAAGTTTCGGGATAATTGATCGTTACCACCAGCATACACTGATCGAGATTGGCGGCAAGGATGTGGGATTGTTTGGAAAGATTGGAAGAACGGCGAACGATGTAGTTCTTTCTATCTTCTATTTCGCTGATAAAAGCAGTGCCTTCCTGATTAAGTATAATCTGAACACGATCGCCTACTGCTACAGGATTAGTGCTGCGAATCCCTTTCAGTCGGAAATTACCTTTGATTTTACATTCGATAGATTGTCCGTCATCGGTTTTCACCTGATACCAACTACCCGTGTTTTTGATTACTAATCCTTTCATATAAATTATAAATTAAAAATGAAGAATGAAGAATGAAGAATTCAGGCTGTGTTTCAACTGAATAATACAGCATTATAATTCCTCATTCTTCATTCTTAATTCTTCATTATTTTTTAGACGGTCATAATTTCTTTATCCTTTTCAGCCAGCATATCATCAATTTGCTTGATATACTTATCATGGATTTTTTGCAGTTTGGCTTCCGCATTCTTCTGCTCGTCTTCTGCCAATCCGTCTTTTACGGCCTTTTTTAGTGCGTCGATGCCGTCACGACGCGCGTTGCGCACGCTTACTTTAGCCGTTTCGCCTTCTCCTTTACACTGTTTTGCCAGTTGTTTACGGCGTTCTTCCGTCAGGGGAGGGATACCGATACGGATCATTTCTCCATTGTTTTCGGGCATGATACCGAGGTCAGAGTCGATAATTGCTTTTTCGATGACACGGAACATGCTTTTATCCCAAGGCTTGATCACGATACTGCGGGCGTCCGGAGTAGTAATTGCTGCTACATTGCTGATAGGTACCATACTTCCGTAAGAATCTACGCGGATACCATCTAATAAGCGGGCACTCGCTTTTCCAGCGCGGATATGTGCCAGTGCTTCTTCCAGATACATGATGGCCATATCCATCTTTTCTTGTGCATTGTCAAGGCAAGTCTTTACGTCTACCATATTTTTTGAGATTTAAAATTGCATTTTGATTGATTAAGTAGCAAAAGTATATTATTTTTTGTTCATCTGCAACAGCATTCCCATCTTTTTTATGAGTGACTTACCGATGATAATTAAGGTAACAGCGGTGATAATCATTAAAATACCTACCATTAACCGGGGAGTCAGTTTTTCGTGAAACAGGAGAACACCGAAAAATAGAGCTGTTACCGGTTCCAGAGCACCCAATATGGCTGTTGGAGTAGATCCTATATAATGGATGGCTAGTGCGGTACAGATCAGAGATACGGCAGTTGGCAGAATGGCTAGTGTTAGCACGTCGGCCCAGAGCCAGGCTGACGGTATTATTTGCAGTTCCGTACAAAAATTTAAACGGACGATATAAACCGATAGTCCGAACAAAATTGCGTAGAATGTGAGCTTGGTGGTCGGCAGGTTTTTCAGCGTCGAACGGTTCACACCTACTATATATATAGCATAAGAGAGTGAGGACAGCAGAACAAAGATAATTCCCAAAGTCGACAGCGGTTTGTTTCCGTCTCCCTGATAGAGCAAGGCGATACCAGAAAGTGCCAGCAGGATGGAAAAAACGGTAATTGCGGAAATCTTTTCTTTGAAGAATATCCCCATAATGACTGCTACCATCACCGGATAGACAAAGAGAATGGTAGAAGCAATACCGGCATCCATATAATTATAGCTCATAAACAAAAGTAGTGATGAAAAAGAGAATAGCAATCCCATAATGACTAAGGGCAAGACGTCTGCCTTATGAAGCGCAAAAGACTGGTGCTGCATTTTCATCAGAATACCCAATACGATTGTCGCAAAGAAGTACCGGTAGAATAAAACGGTATCGACACTCATTCCGGCTGCATAGAGCGGAAGTGCAAAAAGAGGATTCATACCGTAGCTCGCAGCGGCAATCGCTCCATAGATAAAACCTTTGGTTTTGTTAGTCATTGTTTTGCTTTTTTTAATGGCGTGCAAAAGTACGCAGTTCACCAATGATAAACAAGTGTTTAGGCGGTTGATAGTATAATTTAATCTTTCGTATGCTAAAAACTATTTCTTGGTAAAGAGATAACTAATCTTGTTTATGCATAAAATTAATCGTCTGACTATAGTTAAACTTGCGTCTGACTACTGTTAAACTTACGTCTGACTATAGTTGAACTTTCGTCTGACTATAGTCAGACGAAAAAGAATTAACCGTCAGATGATTAATTTTATTCGGTAGGGAGATTAGTTATACGCCTCCCGAGTAATAGTATGCAGGCAATAGGCAATCAGGTTTTTGAATAAACACTTGCATATATCTTGGATTTTCCCGAATATTGCATCTGAATTATCGAAAAACACAGATGGCCAAAGCTAAATTTCTTGTTGTTTATTGCCTGTTCATATCGGGACTTTGTTGCATGGCAAATGTGACGAAGGATATCAATATGCGCTTTAAGGACGTAAGGCAGGGACTTTCTCATCAAACAGTCAATTGTTTCTATCAGGATGAATTCGGATTTTTGTGGATCGGCACTCAAGACGGGCTGAATCGATTTGACGGACGTAAGTTTGAAGTATTCAAACCGGATAACGCTAATCCTTATTCCATCAATATCAATAATATCAGGCAGGTTTGCGGAAATAAAGCCGGATTGCTCTTTATCCGCAGTTTGCAGAGCGTGACTCTTTATGATATGCGTTTGAATCGTTTTAGGGTGTTGCGTGAAGGAGAAGTTGCGGGAATCTGTTATGCGCACGATGCATTATGGATAGCTACCGGAAAGGAAATCTACCGTTATCGCAACCTCGACCAGGCGCCCGAGTTATTCTTTTCATTTCCTTCGGATGAGGAGGATGTATTGATGAACAGTCTCATGGTTCGTCAGAATCAGACAGTGGTGGTGGGTACTTCTTCGAAAGGTGTATACTGCATCGACCAGTCTGCACATATCACCCGGCGTATGGATGTGGGAGCTGTCAATTCAATAACAGAAGATAGAAACGGGAGTATCTGGATAGCTACCAGAAACAGAGGGCTCATACGGTTGGATGAAGATGGAACACTTACTCATTTCAAACATAATAAGGTAGCTGAAAATACGATTAACCATAATAATGTGCGTCATGTGACGCAAGCTAATGATAGTCTCCTGTATATCGGAACCTATGCCGGTTTGCAGACTTTAAACCTGTTTACCGGAGAGTTTACAGATTATGAATATGACTTGAATGTGGAGGCGGCCGATATACGTTCTATTATTTCGATGCATTACGACACTTCGGGGACTTTATGGTTGGGGACTTTTTATCAGGGAATCCAATATTATAATGTAGCGAATGATGCTTTCCATTTTTACCGCTCGTCTACGGCTGTTGGCGGTCATTTGAATTCTTATATTATCAGTTCCATTGCCGAAGACCGTTCCGGACGGATCTGGTTTGCAAGTGAAGGAAGCGGGTTGAACTATTATGATAAACATACCAAACGCTTTTTCCCTTTAAAAAAGGTCTATTCTCAAGAGCTTTCTTTTAAGATAGTGAAGTCTCTTTATTATGAGAAAGAGCCGGATTATCTTTGGGTAGCTTCTCTTTATCAGGGAATCAACCGGATTAATCTGTCGACCGGGCATATAGAATCTATCTCGGAAAACATCTATACTCCGGAAGGAAAAACAGTTGTTGACAGAGCCTATAATCTGGTGAAAATGATAGAGTTTGCCGGCCACGATTCTTTATTGATAGCTGCCAAGGGAGGATTGCTTGTGTTGGATAAGAAACACCTTCGACTTCATCATTTCGAACACCCTTCGTTGGCTGCCAAACATCTGTCGCAGGTTTGGGATATGACGTTTGACAAAGACGGGGATTTATGGCTGACTACCTCTTTTGATCTGATACGAGTCAACCTCAAAGCGGGCACTGCCCATAGTTATCCTTTCTCCCAAATAGCGCAGAGCACAGCGCAGCATCACATCAACCACATTTTATGTGATAAGAAAGGACGTATATGGCTGGGATCGACAGGCTCGGGAATTTATCTATTTGATAAGAAGACAGATTCTTTTGTGGGATACGGAGCGAAACAGGGATTGGAAAATGGATTTATAACCGGATTGGTGGAGAGCCCTTTGGATGGTTCTATCTATGTGGCAACCAATGGTGGTTTCTCTAAATTCAACCTGGCAACGACTACATTCGAGAACTATAACAGACAGAGTGATTTTCCCTTGAATAATGTAAATGATGGAGGGCTGTATATTGCGTCCGACCACGATATTTACGTGTGTGGTCTGGCGGGTATTGTCTCTATCGCCCAGGAAAAGCTGAACAAACAGTCTGTTGACTATGACGTGTTTGTAAAACGGGTGCTTGTGGATAATACGGAAATACAACCGCTTGATTCGTTGGGGCTTATCAAAGAAACCGTACTGTATGAACATCGGTTAGTATTGCCGCCCAGATATTCTTCCGTCACTTTTGAGATAGCAAGTAACACCCTGAATAATATTTCTAATATCGGTCTGGAATATAAACTTGAAGGCTTTGATAACGAATATATGAAGGCGGGCGATAATACGATGATTACCTATACCAATCTTCATCCGGGGCATTATACTTTCCATGTCCGTGGCGACCAGGTGGGCGTTCACGGTCAGGAAGCACCTTCCGTTAGTTTTGAGCTGATAGTGGAGGCTCCGGTTTATCAGCGGGCATGGTTTATTTTGCTGATGGTGCTGACAGCTATCCTTATTGCCGGCTATATTATCCGTATGTTCTGGATACGAAAAACCTTGCGGCACTCTTTATTGGCCGAGAAACGGGAAAAAGAGTATATCGAAAGTGTGAACCAGTCCAAACTGCGTTTCTTTACCAATGTATCGCATGAATTCCGTACTCCGTTAACACTTATATCCAGCCAGCTCGAAATGCTCCTGATGCATAAGGACATTATTCCTGAAGTATATAATAAGATTCTGGATATTTATAAAAATTCCCGCCGGATGAATAACCTCGTGGATGAAGTCATTGATATCCGCAAGCAGGAGCAGGGATACTTGAAACTAAAGATTTCTAAAGAGAATATTGTGGCGGTGATAGAGGAAATTTGTGGTTCTTTCTATAGTTATGCCCAACTGAATAAGATAGATCTCCGCTTTTCTTCCACTCTGAAAGAAGCTGATTTGTATATTGACAAAACACAGATAGAGAAAGTATTCTATAATTTATTGTCCAACGCTTTTAAGTATACGAAGCCTGGTGACTGGATTTCTGTTGAGCTGTCAGCGGAAGGAGATAATGACATTGTGATTTCAGTCAACAACCTGGGGGTAGGCATTGATAAATCCAAGATCAAACATGTATTTGAACGGTTTTGGCAGGATGATTCGGCAACAACCACACGAACTGTCAAAGGATCGGGCATTGGATTGGCGATGGCGAAAGGAATTGTAGAGTTGCATCAGGGAACCATCGGAGTGGAAAGCGAACTGAATGGAGTTACCTCTTTTACCGTTACTCTCCACCGGGATGCGAATATGAATATGGAAGCCTCTTCCTCCGCAGACGAGCACGTTGCCGAACATTATATAATAGAGCCTCAAGAAATCTCGGAAATGGTGAAGCCGGATAAAACGGTGAAAATACTGATTGTAGAAGATAACCCGGAAATGCGTAAAGTATTGACGCAGATTTTTGAACAGATATATGAGGTATATACGGCTGCCGACGGGCAGGAAGGATTGGAACGGGCTTCTTCGCTCCAACCGCAGATGATTGTAAGTGACATCATGATGCCTGTCATGTCCGGACTGGAAATGTGCGAGAAGTTGAAAAGTAATTTGCAGACCAGCCATATACCTGTTGTCTTGCTGACAGCCCGCAACCGGGAAGAACATACCTTGGAAGGCTTGCAGACAGGTGCGGATGATTATATCTCCAAACCTTTTAATATCAAGATATTGGTAGCCCGGTGCAACAATATCATCCAGACTCGTAAACTACTTCAACAACGGTTTGTTCGAAACGACGAACCTAAAGTGGAAGACCTTCCGTTTAATCCGATCGATAAAAAGATGTTGATGGATGCTACGGCGATTGTGGAATCTTATATTGATAACCCAGACTTTGACGTAGCTACTTTTGCACGAGAAATGTGTATGAGCAGAACGTTGCTTTTCACCAAATTGAAAGCATTGACCGGACAGACCCCGAATGACTTTATTTTATCTTTGAGACTGAAAAAAGCAACAGAAAAATTGCGGAATGACCCCAATGCCCTGATTGCTGATATAGCATTTGATTACGGTTTTTCTAATCCAAGTTATTTTATCCGGTGTTTTAAAAATGCTTATGATATTACTCCGGCTGCTTATAGACGGAAATATGCAAACTCTTAATTTATAGTGTTTTAGGTGCTTTCTACCTGACGAGATTTGTACTATTTGAACTTTTATACGGACGATTCTATTATTCGAAATCATTAATAATTGGGATTTTTGCGCTGTAATCATTCAAATTATTACATAGTATGAAAAACATCGTAATTAAATGGGCTGTGTTCCTGACAGCCTTTCTTATCTCTTTAGAGGTTAGTGCTCAAAACGTCAGAGTTTCTGGAGTGGTGACAGACGCACTTGGACCGATCCCCGGAGTTAATATCATGGAGGAGGGGACTACTAACGGTACAGTGACGGATGTAAATGGAAAATATTCAATCAGTGTCTCGGCTAAATCTACCCTTGTTTTTTCTTGTATAGGATATAAGGAACAAAAAATACGTGTCGGTACGAAAACGGTACTGAATGTGAATATGGTGGAAGAGTCGAAAATGCTCGATGAATTGGTGGTTGTCGGTTATGGAGTTCAGCGTAAGAGTGATGTGGCCACTTCGGTTGCTTCGGTCAAAGCGGATGAAATGAAAACATTTCCCGCCGGAAATGTGGCTGACATGTTACGTGGACGTGCCGCAGGTGTGAATGTAACGAGTAGTTCCGGACGACCGGGATCGACTCCTTCGATTACCATTCGTGGTTCCCGTTCTATCAGTGCAGACAATGCACCTTTATATATTATAGATGGTTCTCCTTCCAGTGCAACAGAGTTCAGTACGTTGAGTGCGGATGATATTGAATCGGTTGAAATCCTGAAAGATGCTGCGTCTCAGGCTATTTATGGTGCACGTGCCAGTGACGGTGTGGTACTGGTGACTACCAAGCGTGGTAAAGCCGGAAAAGTGGAAGTCAACTATAATGGCTATTTGGGTATTCAATCTCTCTGGAGAAATTTCGATTTCTACTCTCCCGAAGAATATATGCAGCTTCGTCGTGAAGCAAAGGCGCATGATAAAGGAATAATTGATGCGCGTGAGATTTCTATAGCCGAAGCGTTGGAAGACGAGGTGATGCAGCGGGTATGGGCCAGTGGAAAGTTTATCGACTGGGAAAAAGAAATGTTCAGAAATGCAATCTATCATAATCACGACGTCAGTGTACGTGGAGGAACAGAAAAAATCAAAGTATCGGCAGGTGCCAACTACTTTGACCAACAAGGAATGGTGGTTACCGGATCGGGGTATCAGAAGTTTTCTTTAAGACTGAATCTGGACTTTGAAATAGCCAAATGGATTAGTTTCGGTATCAATTCTTCTTATGCGATGACAAAACAAGATCGTGAGGATGGTAACTTTAATGATTTTATTACCAGTTCTCCATTGGCGGAGATATATGATGCGGATGGCAAGTATACAAAATATATCAACTCGGAAGGAAATTATAATCCTTTGTACCGTGCCGAACATTATGGACGTGAAGTAACCCGTGATAATTACCGTCTGAACTTTTTTATGGATGTGAAACCTTTCAAGGGATTCAATTATCGTCTGAATACTTCTGTTTATAATCAGACGTCTGAAGACGGTTCTTATAAAGATTCCCAATATCCGGGAGGCGGAGGAACGGCCGTTCTTGACGAATCGCGTACACAGAACTGGCTGGTTGAGAATATTGTGACCTATAAAGTGCCTATCCGCAACAAGAAACACCAGTTGACATTGACCGGCGTTCAGTCTGTCGACCATAATGGTTCGAAGTCTGTCGGGTACTCGGTTGAGAATCTTCCGGTGGATAAAGACTGGAACTTCATTTCTCAAGGTGAGTTTACAGGCAAGCCTCGTCGTCAGTTTAATGAAAATAACTTGGTGTCTTTCATGGCTCGGGCGCAATATTCGCTTTTAGATCGTTATTTGTTGAACGTGGCTATCCGCCGTGACGGTTCCAGCCGTTTCGGAAAAGAAAATAAATGGGGAACTTTCCCGTCGGCAGCTTTTGCCTGGCGTGTCAATCAGGAGAGTTTCCTAAGAGATGTGTCGTGGATTGATAACCTGAAACTGCGTGTGAGTTATGGTATTGTAGGTAATCAGAACGGTATCGGCAATTATACTACTTTGGGACTGGCTGATAATAAAGGATATGAGTTTGGAAATGTTTTTCAAATGGGATATTTGCCGGGCAAGGAACTGTCTAATCCAAACCTGAAATGGGAACAGTCTGCAACAGCTAACTTTGGTGTTGACTTTAGTTTCTTCAATGGGCGTCTGAATGGTACGGTTGAGTATTATAATACTCATACGAAGGATTTGTTGGTGAAACGTTCCCTGAATGCGTCACTCGGATATACTACCATGCTAGATAATCTGGGAAAGACGAAATCCAGTGGTATCGATCTTTCTTTAAATGGTGACGTGGTACGTACAAAGGAGTTTACCTGGACACTCGGAACTAATTTCAGCATGTATAAGAATGAAATTGTCCGTATTGACGATACTCTCGATGAGAACGGGAAACCGGCAAGTCAGGTAGCACAGGGGTGGATTATCGGAGAACCGATCAATGTATACTATGATTATCTGATAGATGGAATTTTTCAGTATGATGATTTTGATATCACTCGTGATGGTACGGGAAATCTGGTTTATACACTGAAAAACACCTATGATAGTGATAATGACGGTGTGGCCGACAGTCCGATTAATTACGGTGGCGCTATTGAACCGGGAATGGTCAAGGTGCGTGATAACAACGGGGATGGAAAGATTACAGCTGATGACAGGGTACCTATCCGTAAAGATCCGAAGTTTACACTCTCCCTTTCTTCTACATGGAACTGGAAAGGATTTGATCTGTTCATGGACTGGTATGGAGTTTCCGGCAGAAAGATTAAGAACGGTTATTTGTACGAGTATAATTCCGGTGGTTCTTTACGTGGAAAATTGAATGGGGTGAAGGTGGATTATTGGACTCCGTTCAATCCTTCGAACAAATTCCCACGTCCTTCTTATAGTGCGGACCCTGCATATTTGAGTGCCATTGCCATTCAGGATGCTTCTTATATCCGTTTACGCACCTTACAACTGGGATATACTTTCCCCACCCGACTATTGAAGAATACTCCGATTCATAAATTACGATTGTATGCAACAGCTACTAACTTGCTGACATTTACGGAGTTTAAATCTTATAGTCCCGAACTGACTCCAGGGTCTTATCCGGAGTCCAGACAATATGTGTTTGGTGTCAATGTTTCATTCTAAAATAAAGAATCCTTATGAAAAAGTTAATATATACAGCCTTTGTCATTTGCGGAATGTTGACCGCTTCCTGCTCGGATTTATTAAATCTGGAATCAAAAACAGACGTGACGAATAATTATCTGTTCACTACTCCCGAAGGGTTGAATACTGCCGTTACAGGATTGTATTCCCTGGCACGTGAATTGCCGGGTGGAGCGGATAATAACGAATCTAATCTGTACATCGTTACCATGTGTGACTTTAATACGGATATTGCCATACTTAGAGCAGGTGTTTCTACCTCAATCGGACGTTTGAATACAAGTTTTACTCCAAGTACTGGAGATGTCAATAAGTTCTGGAAACATCACTATGGGATTATCGGAAAAGCAAATGAAATTATTGTAGCGGCAGAAGCCTTGGGACTGGATGACAGCGATGTATTGCACGCATGGAGTGAAGCGAAATTCTTCAGAGGACGGAGCTATTTTGAACTTTGGAAACGCTTTGACCGCCTTTATCTGAACGTCACTCCAACCACTGTCGATAATCTGAAACGGGAGTATAAACCGGCTTCTCATGAAGAACTGATGACACTGATGACAACTGATTTGGATGATGCGATGAAAGGTCTGGACTGGTCACTTCCTCAAAATAACGGAAATGTATTGTATGGACGGGTAACGAAAGCGACTGCCAAACATGTCCGTGCACAGGTTGCCATGTGGGAATCGGATTGGGATACAGCCATTGAGGAATGTGAAGACATCTTTAAACAGGAGGGCATTTACTCAATGGAAAAGAAGGCCGAGAATGTATTTAATAGCGCAGATTTGAAATCCCCGGAAGTGTTGTGGAGTTTCCAATATTCACAAAACTTGGGTGGAGGAGGTTCCGGAACTCCGGTTGCCGGACATCGTATCTCTATTCAGACCACTACCCGAATCAATAAAATTGCAGGTTGTATCAATACGGCCGATCAGGGTGGATATGGTTGGGGACGTATTTATCCGAATACCTATTTATTGAGTTTGTATGATCAGGCTAAAGATACACGATACAATGAATTGTTTGTACACCGTTTCAAATACAATGATCCTACTTCTCCTAAATATGGCGAATTGATTCCCCTTGCGAAAAGTTCCAGTTATTGTGAGACGTTGCATTTCATGTCGAAAAAATACTTTGATCAGTGGACTATGGCCGATAATCCGGACCGGACAACGGGATTCAAGGATTTGATTGTCTATCGACTGGCTGAAACTTACTTAATGGCGGCAGAAGCGTATATGCGCCGTGACGGAGGAATGAGCACGGATGCTCTGCGCTGTTACAATAAAACATGGGAACGTGCCGGGAATGACAAATTTGCGGGACCTCTGACGCAAGATATTCTTTTGGATGAATATGCCCGTGAACTGAACTTCGAGGGAGTCCGTTGGCCTTTATTGAAACGTTTGGGGCTTTTGGGTGAAAGGGTGAAAGCGCATTATGGCGAGACGAAAGCTGAAAATCCTTATTTAGATAAAGATTATGCGGAATGTCGTACCAGTTTTGTAGTTGGAAAGCACGAATGTTGGCCTATCCCACAGGAGCAGATTGACTTGATGGGGAAAGAGAATTTTCCGCAGAATGAGAATTGGTATTAAGCGATTGATTATCTGTAAAACATGAATGAGTATGAAAAAAATAATATACCTGTTATTGATTTTAAATCTGGGGCTGCTTTCCTGTGTCGATGATGCGTCGGTACGTGTGATGCCTGAATTTAATTGTAAAGATACAAAAGTAAACTTGGCAAAAGCGGCGGGTTCTTTCGTTACATCGCTATTATATACTAATGTCGGTCAGGTTGTTGCTCAATATCAAGCGGAGTGGCTTTCTGTAGATGTAAACGCTAAAAGTGTAATATACACTGCCTTGACGCAGAATGACGGTGAGGATGCAAGGAGTACTGTCGTGAAACTGACTTGCGGTTCATATACAGTGGAAGTGACGGTTACACAGGATTCCAAAGAACCGGATCTTTCTTTGAAGGTAGGACAAAGTGTAGATGATGGTATCGGTATGATTTTCTGGGTGGATCCTTCGGACAAGATGGTAGGAAAAGCTGTATCTGTAAAACGTCAGGGAGGAAATCCTTTTGAGGCTTCTGTGATGTCTCATAATGCGCTTTCTACAGTGAATGGATATGCCAATACGGCTTTGTTTACTGCTCCTGCTGCAAATGATGCAGTGGCATACTGTCAGTCGTTGGGTGAGGGATGGTATCTGCCTGCACGTGATGAGTTATGGGAGTTGTTTGATGTTTACAACGGTATTGGACATGCTGACCCGGATTTTGCTTCGGTTGTACCTGATAAGTTGACGGAAGTTGAAAAAGCGGCACGTGCGGCATTTGATAAGATGTTGACCGATTTGCAGGGTGATGTGATAAACGAGGCTGCCGGTTCGGGCAATGGGGAAAGCTATTGGTCGAGTACGGAAAATGCAGCAGGGGATAAGGCTTATTGGGTACGTTTCGGAAAGTCTGGTGCTGATGCAGGAAATAAAACAGCTACCAACCGTTTTGTGAGATGTATGCGCACAATTGGTGATTATACTTATCCTGAAGAGCCGGCAACTCTGACGGTGGCTCCCAATCCTGTGACATTGGAAGGTGCTAACGAAGCGGAAGCAAATGTTACGTTGACATCCAATAAGAGTGTATTCAGTGTAGTGTTGGCAGATGATTCCTGGCTTTCATATACTATTTCAGGCACAACAGTTACGTTCAAGGCAAAATCAAAAAATACCACTGGTAATATTCGTACGACAATTGCTACAATAACAGCCGGTACTGGCGCAGCCGCAAAAGCAGTGGAGGTAACGGTGAATCAAAATGTAGCTGCCGAGGGAGACGCTTCCCTCGAATTGAGTACCAATACGGTGACTATTACGCCTGATGCGGTAGCAAAATCAGAGGTAATCACAATGATTTCTGATGAGACGGAATTTGCAATAAATATCACTGATGAATCTTGGGTGAAAGCGTATGTTGATGTAACAAGTAAAACTCTTTATTTTTGGACTTTATCTCCCAATCTGAATAGTTCTAGCCGGGTAACGACTGCTACGGTAATAGCCGGAAATGGAGCGAATGCACCTAAACAAGAGGTCACGATTACACAGAGAGGACTTTTAAGTTCCGAGTTTGCGGTGGGACAGGTAATTGCGGATAATGGATCGTTAAAAGGAGGCATTGTATTCTGGGTAGATGGAACTAATCGTGGTAAGGCTAAGATTATGTCGTTGGACAGAGAGAATTTGGCATGGTCTACAGCAGGCTCTCCGGCTTCTACCGGAGTGGATTTATCTAATGATGACGGTTTGGCAAATACTACTGCCTTGGCAGCATTGCCGAATGCAGCGGAAATGCCTGCTCTTAAATATTGCATGGATAAAGGTGCTGGATGGTATTGGCCTACAAGATCGGATCTGGAACAGATGTTTGAAACCTATAATGGGACTAAAGTAGCAGATGCGACGGAGGATAATCCGAATGCGATTACTGATTTTGAGAAAGCAAATCGTGCGGCATGGGATCTGATAGTTACTAATGTAGGAGGAACTGCTATGAATACGGCAGCGGCATCTTCTACCGGAGATTCTTATTGGGCTAGTCGTGAAACGTCAAGTGGTACAAATGCATTTTATGTACGTTTTGGAAAACCGCTTGCTTGGGATAAAGCAAATGGGAAAAAGACTGGGGCAAGATATATTCGCGCAGTCCGTTCAATCTCGAAATAATGGTATTAGGTATGTATAAGGTATATAGAAAAATAATCTTAGCCTGCTTGTTATTGATTGTTGCCGGCACGGTCTGCGGTCAGCGTGTGACGCAAACGATCAACGATGGTTGGAAGTTCTCCCTCTTTGAGGGAGACGCGTCCACTGCTGACTTTGATGTGTCCGGTTGGACTGACGTTTCCATTCCTCATACTTGGAATGCAAAAGATGCAGAAGATGAAATCCCCGGTTATTTCCGGGGAAAAGGCTGGTACAGGAAAGCCGTGACAGTGGAGGAACTGATTGCAGGTCAAAGAGTTTATCTTTGTTTTGAAGGAGCCAATCAGGAGACAAATGTATTTGTGAATGGAAAGTTGGTAGGGAATCATAAAGGTGGTTATTCTGCTTTTACGTTTGATGTGACTGACTATGTTCATACCGGACGCAATCTGGTGGCAGTGAGTGTTGACAACTCTTATAATCCGGATATTGCTCCTCTTTCGGCGGATTTCACTTTCTTCGGCGGACTTTATCGGGATGTTTATCTGGTGTATACTTCGCCCGTGCAACTGTCTACCACTCATTATGCTTCCAGTGGAGTATATCTCAAAACTGTTGGGATAACAGATGCTCAAGCAGAAGTGTGTGCAAAAACATTCTTGTCCAATGCTTTGAAAAGTAATCAGGCATTGATTCTTGAAACGGAGATTTTGGATACAGACGGCAATAGAGTGGCATTTTCCGCAAAGAAAGTGAATGTGAAGGCAGGAGAGAAGAATGTAGCCTTTGAAGCGTTGATGACTATTGCGCAACCCAAACGGTGGGATGTTGATTCTCCTTATTTATATAAGGTGTATAGCCGTTTGAAGAATAAAAAGGGAGAAGTTCTCGATTGCGTTGTTAATCCGCTGGGAATCCGTGAATATCATTTTGATGCGGAGAAAGGTTTTTTCCTGAACGGGAAATATCGGAAATTGATTGGTACCAGCCGGCATCAGGATTACAAAGGAATGGGGAATGCCTTGCGGGATGAAATGCATATCCGGGATATACAGTTGAGTAAGGATATGGGAAGTAATTTCCTGCGAGTGGCTCATTATCCGCAAGATCCGGTTGTGATGCAGATGTGTGATAAGTTGGGGCTGTTGACTTCGGTTGAAATTCCGATTGTAAATGCCATTACTCAAAGTAGGGCGTTTATGGACAACTGTGTGGAACAGGCTACGGAAATGGTTTATCAGAACTATAATTATCCGTCTGTCATCATTTGGGCTTACATGAATGAAGTGCTTTTGCGTCCTCCCTTTAATCCTGACAACAAGAAAGAACGGGCGGAATATATGAAGTCTCTTCATCAAATAGCTTCGGCTGTTGAGGCGCAGATCAGAAGTCTGGACTCGGAACGCTATACCATGTTGCCTTGTCATTCTGCTTCCCAAATCTATCAGGAAGCAGGGATTACTGAATTGCCGATGTTATTGGGATTTAATCTTTATAATGGATGGTATGGTGGTAATTTGGACGGATTTGAAGAGAAACTGGAAGAACTTCACAAGGAGTTTCCTCATAAACCGTTGCTTATTACCGAATATGGGGCGGATGTAGATACTCGTATTCATTCTTTTTCGCCTGTGCGGTTTGATTTTAGTTGTGAGTTTGGCTCTGTCTATCATGAACATTATTTGCCTGAAATTCTAAAGAGGGATTATATCGTGGGGGCTATGGTCTGGAATTTGAATGATTTTTATTCCGAAGCCAGAAGAAATGCCATGCCTCACGTGAACAATAAAGGGTTGGTAAGTACGGATAGAGAACGTAAGGACGGATATTATCTTTATCAGGCTTATCTGAAAGAGTTACCTGTTCTGCATATTGCTTCTAAATCTTGGAAGAATAGGGCAGGAGCCAGTCGGGATGGAAAGAGTTGTACACAACTCTTGAAAGTTTATACTAACGCGGATAAGGTGGAGGTCTTTTTGAATGGAAAAAGTTTGGGAGTATATCCGGTAGCAGATAAGGTGGTTTCCGTGGACATTCCTTTTGTAAACGGAAAGAATGTGGTGGATGCTGTGATTGAAAAGGAGGGACGTGAATATCGTGACCAGTATGTTTGTGATTTTAAATGTGTCAATGTGAAGAATGGCTTTACGGAAATCAATGTACTACTGGGTGCTCGACGCTATTTTGAGGACCGGATAGCAGAGATGTGCTGGATACCCGAACAGGCTTATGCAGAAGGTTCATGGGGATATATTGGTGGGGAAGTGGCTCCGAACAAAACTCGTTACGGTTCTTTGCCGGCCAGCGATACAGATATACTGGGGACGGATCAGGATCCTGTCTTCCAGACACAGCGAGTAGGCATTGAAGCTTTTAAGGCAGATGTACCGGATGGTGTTTATGCTGTATATTTGTATTGGACAGAACTTACTTCTGAAAATAAAAGAGAGGCTTTGGTGTATAATTTAGGAAATGATGTAGTGAGGGAGGACTATATTAACCGGGTATTTTCTGTGGATATAAATGGAGTATCTGTTGCCAAACAAATGAATATTGCAGAAGAATACGGTTCCGAACGTGCGGTTATTAAGAAATATATTGTTCCGGTTTCACAAGGAAAGGGGCTTGTCGTTCGTTTTGGAGCGGTGGAATCTGTGCCTATTTTAAATGCAATACGAATCGTAAAAGAATATTAGATGATGAAAAATAGTATAGTTATATTGTTTTTACTGCTGTTATCCCAGTTTGGTTATGCGCAGGGAAGCACATTTAAGGTCACTGCCCGTCCGTGGGTGAAAGGACAGAAAAATCTGCCTTGGAAAGAGTATGATACTCGTACTATTGCTCAATTGGATGGGTTCAAACCTACTGGTAAAGTACGTGTGAATAAGTATGGAAGTGATTTGGATGCTCCCAGGCATCGGGCTACAGGATTTTTCAGGGTAGAACGTACCGGAGATCGATGGTGGATGATTGATCCCGATGGGTATCGGCATTTGCAGAAAGTGGTGGTAGGAGTACGTTTAGGTACTTCCGAACGCAATAAACAAGCAATGCTGGACAAATTCGGTACGGAAGAAAAATGGATCGAAGGAACGGCACGGATGATTCATTCGCTGGGCTTTTCCGGGGCCGGCTCCTGGAGTAATGAGGAAGCTATTGCCTCTTACAATGCCTCTCATAAGGAGGTACTGACTCGCTCAATCATTCTGAACCTGATGAGTGGATATGGGAAGAAACGAGGAGGAACTTATCAGTTACCTGGTAATACGGGATATCCTAATCAGTGTATTTTTGTTTTTGACCCGGAGTTCGAAACCTATTGCGATGAGATGGCACAAAAACTGGTCGCAAATAAAACGGATAAAAATATCATCGGCTATTTTTCGGATAATGAACTGCCGTTCGGGCCGAAGAATCTGGAGGGGTATCTGACTTTGAAGAATCCCAATGATCCGGGAAGATTGTATGCAGAATCCTGGTTGAAACAGCAGGGTATTACTTTGCAGCAAATTACGGACGAACATCGGGAAGAGTTTGCGGGGGTAGTAGCGGAACGATACTATAAAGTGGTGTCGGAAGCGATTCGGAAATATGATCCCAATCACCTTTATTTAGGTAGTCGTCTACATGGAAAACCTAAGTTTATCCGCCAGATTGTGGAAGCGGCAGGCAGGTATTGTGATGTCGTTGCTATTAACTACTATGGTGCATGGACACCGAGTGAGAAGACCATGAAGCATTGGGGCGAATGGGCTCAAAAACCTTTCATCATCACGGAATTTTATACGAAAGGAATGGATTCAGGGCTGGCAAACACAACAGGGGCAGGTTTCACCGTTCAAACCCAGCAGGAACGTGGATATGCCTACCAGCATTTTGTTTTGGGATTATTGGAAAGTGGGAATTGTGTCGGATGGCATTGGTTCCGTTATCAGGATAATGATCCGACAGCAAAAGGGGTAGATCCTTCGAATCTGGACTCTAACAAAGGGCTGGTAGATAATGAATACAATCTTTATAAACCGTTGGCTGATGCTATGAAAGAATTGAATATCAACGCTTATCGTTTGGCTGACTGGTTCGATCAACAATCAACTAATAATAAATAAAATACATACCATGAAAAAACTATTTATATTGGGAACTTTTCTGTTTATAAGTTCTATTCCTATGGTGTCTTGTACGGATGATGATGATAAAGATCCTAATTTTATGCCTCCTGACATAGTGATGGGAGGGGGAGATGTAGAATCGGAATATCCGGAAGATTTGCCTGCTCCCGGAGCTTCTGTGATGTATACTCCGTCATTAAATGCCAATATGTATCGCCCTATCAATGTTAAGTATTCCAGTGCTTATCCGCCTATATCTAGTTGGAAAACAGAGAATACACGTATTATTGCGTATATGGACGGGTATAAGCCGGCTATTAAAACGTTGAAAGCGTATCAGGAGTCGGTTAATAAATACGGAAGTTCGACTACGCTTCCGAAACAGGCGGCTACGGGAAGATTTTATACGAAGAAAATAGACGGACGTTGGTGGTTGGTTGATCCGGAAGGTTGTCTGCATCTGGAACGTAGTGCGACTTCTTTGCGTAAGGGAACTTCCAGTCGTAATAAAACGGCCTGGAATAGCAGGTTTGGAACTGATGAGAAATGGTTATCTACTACTCAACGTGAATTGAGTGAGATCGGCTTTCACGGTACAGGTGCCTTCTGTACAGGAACTTATTCACTGATTCAGACTCATAATGCTTCCAATCCGAGCAGTCCGTTAACTTTGGCGCCTTCATTTGCTTTTTTAAGTCAGTTCAAGAGTGCGAAGTCTTATAATTACCCTGGAGGAAGCGATGATAACGCAGCAGGTCTTGTGTTTTATAATGGATGGAGTGAATGGTGTGAATCATATTTGGCAGGTAGTGCTTTCGCAGATTATTTGCGTGATCCTAATGTGTTAGGTTTCTTTTCGGATAATGAGATAAACTTCTCTTCAAACAGTTCCCGGATTTTAGATCGTTTTCTGGCTATCAGTAACTCAAGTGATCCGGCTTATGTTGCGGCGAAAGCTTTTATGGATTCTAAAGGTATGCAAAGTGTGACGGATGACTTGAATAATGAGTTTGCCGGGATTGTAGCAGAGAAATATTATAAAGCAGTGAAAGAGGCAGTGAAGAAAGTAGATGATAAGTTGCTTTATCTGGGAACAAGATTACATGGAACTCCTAAATATATGGAAGGAGTAGTGAGAGCTGCCGGAAAATATTGTGATGTTATTTCTATCAACTATTATAGTCGTTGGAGTCCTGAACTGACAACAGCGATTGCTGATTGGGCTAATTGGGCGGACAAACCGTTTCTTGTAAGTGAGTTTTATACGAAAGGGGTGGAGGACTCTGATCTGAATAACCAGTCGGGAGCCGGATATTCTGTTCCTACACAAAACGAGAGAGCTTATGCTTATCAGCATTTTACATTAGGATTGCTTGAAGCTAAGAATTGTGTTGGCTGGCATTGGTTCAAATACCAGGATGATGATGGTACGGACAATTCGTCGAAACCTGCTAATAAAGGTCTTTATGATAATTCTTATCAACTCTTTCCTTATCTATCTTTCTTTGCCCGCGAATTGAATTTTAATGCGTATGATTTGATTCAGTATTTTGATAAATAGGTGTTTGTTTCTATATAATATTTGAGAGGAAAAACAAAGTGCGAATTTTACAGGATTAGTTTTGGTTAAAGCTATACTGCAAAATTCGCACTTCTTATTTTTTAATGAATAATCAATGTCTTATCAGATCAGAGTATCATCTGATAGACAAATGAATATCGGTAGTGAAAAATTAGTTATGTACTAACGTACCTATCTCTTCTCCACTGATAACCTTCTTTAAGTTGCCTACTGTGTCCATATCAAATACGACGATTGGCAGATTGTTTTCTTTACACATACAAGTCGCTGTCAAATCCATGACTTTCAAACCACGTTTCAGTACTTCATCGTATGTAATATCGTCGAATTTGGTAGCGGTAGGATCTTTCTCGGGGTCAGCTGTGTAAATACCATCTACACGAGTACCTTTCAGCATAACGTCTGCTTCGATTTCTATGCCTCTAAGTGAAGAAC
>OGJD01000950.1_pt1 | contig 20102 bp, 19 predicted proteins | sample 1571971 | NCBI WGS metagenome assembly OGJD01 (sample SAMEA2582117, study PRJEB24529) | metagenome | biome: Human gut stool | place: China | collected 2011
GAAATGAAATGACTGAGTCAGCCGAGAAGAATTTCCCCGCTTATTCGCACCTTCCCTAAAAGATCTATTTCTTTAGCGTGTTCGTTACGGGTGGAATAATGGGGGAAATCAATATCTGTGCTTTTTTTGAAATCCATTTCTGACATAGGAATTCTTCTTTCTCTTGATGCTACGCATCTTTGTTCATTGATCGCTGTGGCTCAATAATACAATAGATTAAGAAAAATCCTAATTCTAAACACCATTATCTGACTCCCCCTGCCAGAGTTAGTAGTGAGTTTCATCACGTTATGATTGTGATTAATCTCCCTTTCCACCTCCGGCATAGGTTAAACATGTAAACAGGCAATCCGATCACACACCAATATTCCGCAGCTTCTCCCCGGCCATCAGCTTGCGCTCGATGTGTTCCAGCGTCACGCCTTTGGTTTCTGGAATCAGCCAGAACGTGACGCCAATAAATGCCACGTTCAGCACCGTATAGAGCCAGAACGTTCCCGCTGCACCAATCGCGTCCAGCAGCGTCAGGAAGGTCGCGCCGATGATCATGTTCGATACCCAGTTGGTGGTCGTGGAACAGGTGATGCCAAAGTCGCGGCATTTGAGCGGCTGAATTTCGGAGCACAGGATCCACACCACCGGCGCGGCGCTCATCGCGTAACCTGCGATACACATCATGGTCATCCCGACAGAAAGCCAGGAGAGTCCGCTGGAAGCCGTGCCGTTATCAAACTGCATCAGGCAGTAGCCGAGGATCAGCGTGCCGAGCGCCATCACGCTGAAGCCAATTTTCAGCGCCGGTTTGCGGCCCGCCTTGTCCACAGTGAATACGGCAATAAAGGTGGCAAACATGAAGGTCAGCCCGACCACCAGGGTGGCGATCATCTGCTGTTCGGTGGTGGTGAACCCGGCCATTTTGAAAATGCGCGGCGCGTAGTACATGATGATATTCATGCCGGTGAACTGCTGCATCGCCTGCAGCAGCATGCCGAGGAAGACCGCCCGGCGCACGTTGCGGTTGATTTTAAACAGCGCCCAGCCCCCCTGCTTGAGCTTCAGGCTTTCGCGGATCTCGTTCAGCTCCTCGCGGGCTTTTTCAGAGGTATCGCGCAGCATGCGCAGCACCTCTTCCGCCTCCACGTGGCGCCCTTTTTGTGCCAGCCAGCGCGGGCTGTTCGGCAGGAAAATCACTAAAACAATCAGCACCACCGCTGGCAGCGCCAGCACGCCAAGCATTGCGCGCCAGTTGCCGCTGTAGCTGAAGTAGGTGTCAGACAGGAACGCCAGCACGATACCGAGCGTGACCATCAGCTGATACATGCTGATCATCTTCCCGCGCACGTTCTCGCTCGCCATTTCGGAGAGATAAAGCGGCGCCGTGTAGGAGGCAATCCCCACCGCCACGCCCAGCAGCACGCGGGAAAGCAGCAGAACCTCAACGTTTGCGGCAAAGGCGGAGCCAATGGAGCCGGCGACAAAAAGAATCGCCCCGGCCATCAGGCTGTATTTGCGCCCCAGGCGAAACGAGAGCCAACCGTTGAACAGCGCGCCGATGGCCGCGCCGAGCATCATGCTGCTCACCACCCACTCCTGCAGGCGGCTGCTCAGGGTAAAGTGATCGGTAATAAAGGGCAATGCACCGGCAATGACGCCAATATCCAGTCCAAATAACAGGCCCGCCACGGCGGCGGCAATAGAGACAAACTGGTTCATGCGGCGAGTATCACGCAGCGCAGCGGGCATTAGGGTAGAGTCATTTATAGATGTCATATTTTTCTGCCTGAACAGTGAAATTCGTTAAGTGAAATTACGAGATAGCGAGAAAAAGTGTCAGGCGGGAAAAGGTGAAGATATGGATTATTTCGCTGCGACATAGCGTTCTGTGATGGACATTACAATTTCAACTAACGCTGAATAATCACATGCTTTTACTAATCATCTAATTTTTAAAGATTAAAAGTGTGATGGCTGTCGTTCATGACTTTTTAGTATGGATTTTCCGTCTTTATCCATATGGATTTTGACAATTTTTAAGCAAAAAAAACCTCTGCCCAAAAGCAGAGGTCCAGACCCGATGCGGGCTATCGCGCCAGCCAGCCGCCATCGACCGCCACGGTGTAGCCGTTGATATAGTCCGATGCCGACGAGGCCAGAAAGACCACCGGCCCCATCAGATCGCCCGGAAGCCCCCAGCGCCCCGCCGGAATGCGGTCGAGGATTTCCGCGCTACGCTGCTCGTCCGCACGCAGCTGCTGCGTGTTGTTGGTCGCCATGTAACCCGGCGCAATCGCATTCACATTGATGTTTTGTTTCGCCCACTCGTTTGCCAGCAGGCGGGTCACGCCCATCACGGCGCTTTTGGAGGCGGTGTAAGACGGCACGCGGATACCGCCCTGGAACGAGAGCATGGAGGCAATATTCACGATCTTGCCGCCGTTCCCCTGCGCGATAAAGTGCTTTGCCGCCGCCTGGGACATGAAAAAAACGCTCTTGATGTTCAGATCCATCACGTCGTCCCAGTCGCGCTCGCTGAAATTGATCGCATCTTCACGGCGAATCAGCCCGGCGTTGTTGACCAGAATGTCGATGTGACCGAATTCCGCCACCGCGCGATCCAGCAGTTCAGGAATGGCATCGATTTTACGCAGGTCGGCGGTCAGGCTCAGGAAGCGGCGGCCCAGGGCCGTCACGCGCTCGAGGGTTTCCGTCGGTTCAACGATATTAATTCCGACGATATCGCAGCCCGCTTCCGCCAGGCCTAACGCCATCCCCTGACCCAGCCCGGTGTCACACCCGGAAACCACCGCCACTTTCCCCTGCAGAGAGAATGCATCCAGAATCATGTTTATTCCTTACTCTTTCAGAGCCTGTCACTCACAGGCAGGTTTATGCTTCACTGCCCGCGACTAGCGCAGATCGCTGACCGCAACATGGTCCATATCATCAAAGACCTGGTTTTCACCCACCATTCCCCAGATAAAGGTGTAGGCTTTTGTCCCTACGCCGGAATGAATAGACCAGCTCGGCGAAATCACCGCCTGCTCGTTATGCATCACGATATGGCGCGTTTCCTGCGGCTGTCCCATCATGTGGAACACGCACGCGTCCTCATCCATGTTGAAGTAGAAGTAGACTTCCATGCGGCGCTCGTGGGTATGGCACGGCATGGTATTCCACAGGTTGCCCGGCGCAAGTTCGGTCAACCCCATGCTGAGCTGGCAGGTCTCCAGCACGTCCGGCACGAAGTATTTATTGATGGTGCGGCGATTGCTGGTGAGGTTGTCGCCCAGCGTCACGGGCGCGACGTCTGCCGGGGTCACCTTTTTGGTTGGACAGGTGGCGTGGGCCGGCGCGCAGTTATAGTAGAACTTCGCAGGCCTGCTGGCGTCGATGCTGGCAAAGACCACGTCTTTCGCCCCTTTACCCACGTACAGCGCCTCGCGATGGCCAATCTCATAGCACCGTCCGTCTACGGTGATGGTGCCCGGCCCGCCGATGTTAATCACCCCCAGCTCGCGACGCTCGAGGAAATAATTGACGCCCAGCTGTTTACCGACCTCACCGCCCACGGAGACGCTTTTCGTGACGGGCATTATTCCGCCCACAACAATGCGGTCGATATGGCTGTAAACCATGGTGTACCTGTCAGCCTCGAATATCTGCTCGACTAAAAATGCCTTGCGCAGCCCCTGCGTATCCAGCGTTTTGGCGTGCGCGCTGTGGATGCTTTCTCTGACGTCCACGGTAACCTCCAGATGTGGTCATGCCCGAAGGCGGGAAGTAAAACGAAACAGCGTTCCGTTTTTCATAATAAGCACATACTATCGGCATAAAGTGAGCTTTTCAATTACATTTAAAACAAAGTTTCATTTTTTATTTTTGTTTATAACGGAAATGATATTCGGATCACAATTAAACCGACGGGAGAAAAAGGGCACAAAAAAACCTCCCGGAGGAGGTCTTTTCAATGAGGAAAGGTTAGCGTTCGATGGCCAGCGCCACCCCTTGCCCACCGCCGATACAGAGCGTGGCAATCCCTTTGCGGGCATTGCGCTTTTTCATTTCGTGGACCAGCGAAACCAGGATCCGGCAGCCTGACGCCCCAATCGGGTGCCCCAGCGCGATCGCCCCACCGTTCACGTTAACCCGCAGCGGATCCCACTCCAGCATTTTTCCGACGGAGATCGCCTGTGCGGCATAGGCTTCGTTCACTTCGATCAGATCCACATCAGAAAGCTGCCACCCCGCACGCTCCAGACAGCGACGGGTGGCGTAGACCGGCGCGATCCCCATTAGCGCAGGATCAACCCCCACGCTGGCGAATGCCTTAATGCGGGCAAGCACGGGTAGATCGAGTTCGAGGGCTTTGCTTTCGCTCATCATCATGACGGCAGCAGCGCCGTCGTTAATGGAAGAGGCGTTTCCCGCCGTCACCGAGCCCTGCATTTCAAAAGCAGGATTCAGCCTGGCCAGCCCTTCAGCGCTGGCGTCGGTGCGCGGCTGTTCATCGGTATCCACAACCATCACCTCGCCGTTCTGACGCAGCGCGCTGACCGGGACAATTTCGTCGCGAAAACGACCGGAATCAATCGCCGCACGCGCTTTTTGCTGCGAGCTCAGCGCATAGGCATCCTGCACCTCACGGCTGATACCGTACTCGCGCGCCAGATTTTCCGCCGTCACGCCCATATGATAGTCATTGAAGGCATCCCACAGGCCGTCATGCACCAGGCTGTCGAGCAGCTGACTGTTGCCCAGCTGGGCGCCGGTGCGGCTGTCGGTCAACACGTGTGGCGCGCGGCTCATATTCTCCTGCCCGCCCGCAATGATCACGTCCGCCTCACCACACTGAATGGCCTGCGTCGCGAGATGCAGCGCTTTTAATCCTGAACCACAGACGTCGTTGATGGTGATGGCGGAGACGGTATTGGGCAGCCCGCCTTTCAGCGCCGCCTGACGCGCAGGGTTTTGCCCGGCACCGGCCGTGAGGACCTGTCCCAGAATCACCTCGTCAACTTCATGTGCTGCGATCCCGCTACGTTCCACGAGCGCTTTCACCACCACGCTCCCCAGGTCAACCGCCGAGTGACGCGCAAGCGCTCCCTGAAAACAGCCGATAGCTGTACGCAACGCACCCACTATTACGACATCTTTCATCACGACCTCTGTGTTAAATGACATGACGATAGTAGAGGATTGTTACTGGCAATTATCTTAATTGTTTAAAAATAGTGAGTTTAATCACAAGGATCAGCGTGCATCCTGCAGATACTGCCGCAGCCAGCTTCCGGCAACACCGGGAGGGGAGCGTTTATTCCACAGCAGATCGATGCCGATCGCCCGCGGCCAGCCGGGAACATTGAGCTGTACCAGGGATTTCGCGGCGGCAAACTCATCCACCAGCGCGCACGGCAAGACGCACCAGCCAAATCCCTGTACCGCCATACTCAAGAGTAACAGGTAATTCGGGGCTGACCAGACGGGCCCGCGCGCGATCTCCGCCTCGCGCTCAAGATAGGTGCTCAGCCGCAGCTCTCGCCAGCCGTGCAGCTCGTCACGCTGAACGTCATGTTGTCCGGCGAGCGGATGCGTAGTCGCGACATAGATCGCCATGCGGGTCTGCATCGGCAGCCGGATGGCGCCGATATCCGTAGGATAACCGTCTCGCGCCTCGGTGAGGCCAATCTGCGCTCGCTCCTTTTGCAGGAGATCGATCACGTCCTCCTCCTCGCCAATCAGACATTCGAATTCCGTATGGGGAAAGCGCGCGTCAAACTGTTTCATCATCTCTTCCAGCACGTCCGGGTTGAGGGTATCGGAAAGGACAAACGTCAGACGCGCCTCCGTTTGCGCCGATAGCGACACCGCCAGCTCATCCAGCCGCGTGCTGGCGGCGAGAATAGCCTGCACATAGCCCAGCACCTGTTCCCCCTGGGCCGTTAACACCGGCTGGCGTGCCGAGCGGTCAAACAGCTCGAAGCCCAGATCGGCTTCAAGATGGGCAATGGACGTGCTGACCGTCGACTGGCTTTTACGCAGCCGGCGTGCGGCCGCAGAGAAAGAGCCTGCCGCAACGGTCTCGACAAACGCGGTAAGGGCTTCGGGTGAATAGCGCATAACCTATCTACTTTAGCGATGGATACTATCTTTAATATATCAGCTTTAGCGATGAAAATAGGCCGCATCAACGCCGATACCGGTGAATAACGAGGTCTATCGCTATGCAACATCAGGATGCACTCCAACGTAAACTGCCGGAGCGGATCTTTCATGCTGTCTGTTTTGAAGGGATCGCGACGGCGATCCTCGCCCCTACGGCGGCGTGGCTCATGCAGCGTTCCGTGGTGGAAATGGGTGGGTTGACCATTATTCTGGCGACCACCGCCATGCTGTGGAACATTATTTATAACTTCGGCTTCGACCGTTTCTGGCCCGTTCAGCGCGTCAAACGTACGGCAAAAGTGCGTGCGTTGCATGCGCTGGGGTTCGAATGCGGGTTTATTGTGATCGGCGTGTCGATTGTCGCCGCCGTACTGGGCGTCACCCTGCTGCAGGCATTCACACTGGAAATAGGTTTCTTCCTGTTCTTCCTGCCGTACACCATGTTCTATAACTGGGCGTACGATTGCCTCCGCGAGAAATTTCTTAAGCGCCGCCAGCAACGACGCGCCCTGGCAGGCTAAACGCCTTCTGGCCGGACGTCCGTTCCGGCCAAACGCCTTCGAAGCAACTGCGCTCTCCGTACATAACTATGGTAAATTGCACGCCATTCTGATGGTTTGATAGTTGATACGTTGCTCTAATGTCGAAAATTTGGTCAAAAGATGAGACTCTCTGGAGTTTCGCTCTCTACGGCACAGCCGTGGGCGCAGGAACGCTCTTCCTGCCCATTCAGCTGGGCTCCGCAGGCGCAATCGTCCTGTTTATTACCGCCCTCGTGGCCTATCCCTTAACCTACTGGCCGCACAAAGCGCTGGCGCAATTTATCCTGTCGTCGAAAACAAAAGGCAACGAAGGGATCACCGGCGCCGTTTCGCACTATTACGGCAGGAAGATCGGCAACCTGATCACCACGCTCTATTTCATCGCCTTCTTTGTGGTGGTGCAGATTTATGCGGTGGCCATCACCAACTCGTTAACTGAGCAGCTGGCAAAACACCTGACGGTGGATACCACCGTTCGCGTACTGGTCAGCCTGGGCGTGGTGCTGGTCCTGAATCTGATCTTCCTGATGGGACGGCATATCACGATAAAAGTGATGGGCTTCCTGGTGTTTCCGCTGATTGCCTATTTCCTGTTTGTCTCGCTCTACCTGATCGGCAGCTGGCAGCCCTCGCTGCTGACCAGCCAGATGGCCGTGGATCGCCATACGCTGCACCAGGTCTGGATTTCGATTCCGGTGATGGTGTTTGCGTTCAGCCATACCCCGATTATCTCCACGTTTGCCGTTGACCGTCGCGAGAAGTTCGGGGACGAGGCCATGGCTAAATGCAAGAAAATCATGAAGGTGGCATACCTGATTATCTGCCTGAGCGTGCTGTTCTTCGTCTTCAGCTGCCTGCTCTCTATTCCGCCGTCGTATATTGTGGCCGCCAAAGAGGAAGGGGTGACAATCCTGTCTGCGCTGTCGATGATGCCCTCTTCACCGGCGTGGCTCGGCATTTCCGGGATTGTCGTGGCGATTATTGCGATGTCGAAATCGTTTCTCGGCACCTATTTTGGGGTGATTGAAGGGGCGACGGAGATCGTGAAGTCGTCGCTGAACCAGGTGGGCGTGAAAAAGAGCCGCGCCTTTAACCGCGCGATATCCATCCTGGGGGTGTCGTTAATCACCTTTGCCGTCTGCTGCATTAACCCGAACGCCATTTCGATGATTTACGCCATCAGCGGCCCGCTTATCGCCATGATCCTGTTTATCATGCCGACGCTGTCGACGTATTTGATCCCCTCCCTGAAACAGTACCGTTCCATTGGCAACCTGCTGACGCTGATCGTCGGGGTGCTGTGCGTGTCGGTGATGTTTGTCGGCTAATTCCCTTTCCTGCCCGGCGCGCTGCCGGGCAGGCCATTCAGTCCCGGCCTCCTGCTTACAGCGGAAAAGGCCTGTCCTGCACCACCGTTTTCATGACAAGCGTTGAGCGAAGATGCTGCACGCCGGGCATAGCGGAGAGCTTCTCGTCGTAGAGCTTCTGGAAAGCGGAAAGGTCGCGGGTCACGACGTGCATCAGATAATCAGGATCGCCAAACAGGCGCTGGGCCAGCACAATCTGCGGGATCTCTTCCACCGCCTCTTCAAACGCGCTGACCGCCTTGCGGTCACCCTCTTTCAGCGTCGCGAACACTATCGCCAGGAAATTAAATCCCATTTTGGCGGGGTCGAGGCTGGCACGGTATCCCGTTATGGCCCCGCTTTGCTCCAGCGCCCGCACGCGACGATGGCACGGCGAGAGGCTCAGATTCACCCGCTCAGCCAGTTCGGTAAGCGACAGGCGGCCGTCGGACTGCAGCTCAGCAAGAATTTTTCTATCGATGCTATCCATGTGGAAGATTTTCTCATTTTCACCGTGTTATGAGCATAACATTGAAAGCCTATTTCGCAGTGTTAGCGATATTCTTTTTCGCAACGTATAACGCACTGCGGGAGTATTTCAGGACGATGGAAATGAGTATTGTGGCCGGCTTTTGGGTGGTTTCGTTTCTGCTCATCATGACCCCGGGGGCCGACTGGGCCTACGCTATTAGCGCCGGAATTAATGGACGCCGCGTGGTCCCGGCGGTGATGGGGCTGATGTCCGGGCATCTGCTAGCCACATTGATTGTGGTGGCAGGCGTGGGGGTATTGATTGCTCAACATCCGCTGGCGTTAGCCGGGCTGACCGTGGCGGGAGCCCTGTATCTCCTGTGGCTTGGCATAACGTTAATGCGTCACCCGGCCGCACCGGAGAAGGCCACCCAGCATGCGGGTAACTGGACGCAGTGGGCGGTGAAAGGACTCTGCATTAGCGGCCTTAACCCGAAGGTTTTTTTGCTGTTCCTGGCCCTGCTTCCGCAGTTTACAGACCCAACCGGAAGCTGGTCGATAGCGATGCAGATGTCTGCGCTTGGGATGATGCACCTTATTACCTGTACCCTGGTCTATCTGCTGGTGGGGTATGGTTCGAAAGCGGTGCTGGCGACCCGGCCACAGGCGGCCCGTCTGGTGAGCAGGGCATCGGGAGGGTTGATGGTGCTGATCGCGATGGTATTGCTGCTTGAGCAGGTGAGATAACTGTCTTTTTTGCCGGGTGGCGCTGCGCTTACCCGGCCTACATTTCACAACGATATCAATTAATTGCACAATTCATTGTAGGCCCGTGCAAGCGTAGCGCCGCCGGGCGAAACTCACAAATCGCACGTTGTCAGCAGTCTGAAAAAAACACCGGCCATCGCCGGTGTGAGTTACGCCCGAATATCGTCATATTCCCGCGTTTTATCAAACTCATGTTTCGCGAACGGGCACAGCGGAATAATTTTGCGGTTCTCACCGCGCATCTTCTCCACCACTTTCGCCACCAGCTGTTTACCGACGCCCTGCCCTTTCAGGCTCTCATCCACATCGGTGTGCTCGATAATGCTGAGGTGCTCGCCAGTCGGCACGAAGACAATCTCCGCGACCTGGTTGCCGTTCGCATCATTCACGTAAAACTTGTTATGGCCTTCCAGAATATCCATGGTTCCTCGCTTATTTTTGGCGATACTTCAGCGCACCGCTCGGGCAGGTATCAATCACGCGGACAACCGTTTCAACGTCCACTTCATCGGGAATAATCCACGGTTTACGTTTCAGATTAAACAGCTTTGCGCTGCCACGCACGCAGTTACCGGAGTGTTTGCAGATCCCGGTGTTGAAGTAGACGTCAATTTTCTCGCCGGTATAGGCCCGGTAACCCGCATCCAGTAGCTCTTTATCCATGACATTGCCTCTGTAATTATTATCGTGCTGAATGAAGCATAGCCTGACGGGATCCTGATGGCTATAACGCCGAAAACGAAAAGCCAGGTCACAACTCTTTTCTTGCCAGATTGCGTCCGCTATTTGCCCATGTCAGGCTCGGCAAATGTCACTTTTACATAACATCCGCAGGTTGAATGAAACGCAGACTCTCTTTTCAGGTAAAGCTGTTTTTAGCGCTGGTTTGCTTCTCCTGCCTGCTGTTAGTTCTGCTGGGAACGATCCTGTTTCATTTTATTGACCGGCAGCTCCATCACGATCTCGGCCAGCGCGCCCGGGTGCAGGCCAGCCAGATCGCGCTGATGCCGGGTCTGGCGGCCATGGTCGCGGCCAGAGATATTCCGGGGATAGCCCGGTTAATTCAGCCGCTGCGCGCCGAAAGCGATGCCAGCTACATTGTGATTGGCGATACCGAGGAACAGCACCTTTATCATTCGGAATCCCCGGAGCGCATAAATTTACCGATGATCGGCGGGGATAATGCGGAGGTATTACAGGGCAAAACCATTATTTCCGTGCGCCAGGGCGGGATTGGGGTTTCACTGCGCAGCAAAGCCCCCATCTTCAACGCGCAGCATCAGGTGATTGGTATTGTCTCGGTCGGCTATCTGACCTCCTATATTGCCAATATTAATGCCCGCATTCTCTGGCAATCCGGGCTGTACGGCGCGGCTCTTCTGCTGCTGCTGTTTATGTTCTCCTGGCTGTTTACCCGCAATCTCAAAAAACAGATGTTCCGACTGGAGCCGAAAGATATCGCTCAGCTGGTTTTGCAGCAGCGCGCGCTTTTAGAAGCCATGTATGAGGGGATATTTGCCGTCAATGAAGAGAAGCAGCTGATCTTAATTAACCGCGCCGCACGCGAAATGCTGGATATTCGGCAAAGTGAGAAAGACCTTATCGGCAAACCGCTGGAAGACGTTCTGCAGACGTCGCCGGGATTTTTATCCCAGCGCTACGCCTCGGTGAGCGCTGGCCGCCACGACCAGATTGCCGTGCTAAACCAGCGCGAGGTGATCGTCAACCGCGTCGCGATTGAGGTCGAACCCGGCGTTGAAAGCGGCTGGGTCTACAGCTTTCGCGACAAAAACGACATCAACACGCTCAGCAGCCAGCTCAGTCAGATCAAGCGCTATGCCGATAACCTGCGCATTATGCGCCACGAGCAGCTGAACTGGACCGCCACGCTGGTGGGCTTGCTGCAGATGAAACACTATGACGAGGCGATTCGCTACATTCAGGTGCAGTCCGAAGGCGCGCAGCGCGTGCTGGACTTTGTCTCCGCCCGTTTTTCCTCTCCCGCGCTGTGTGGGCTGCTGCTCGGAAAATACGTCAGCGCGCGCGAAAAAGGGATCGAACTGCTGTTTGATCCCGCCTGCCAGCTCACCCGCATGCCCGCCACGCTCAACGAAACGGAGCTGATGTCCATTATTGGTAACCTGCTGGATAACGCGGTAGACGCGACCCTTAAGGCTCCGGTCCCCGCGCCGGTGGAACTCTACATTTCTGACCGTAACCAGGAGCTGCTGATCGAGGTGGCCGACCGGGGCTGCGGTGTGGAGGATGCGATGAAGCCGCATATTTTCCGCCAGGGATTCAGCAGCAAGCCGGAACGTGAAAACGACATTGTGGGCACCGAGCACGGTATTGGCCTATATCTGGTGGCAGGATATATCGACAAGGCTGGCGGCAGCATTGAAATTGCCGACAACACGCCACAAGGGACTATTTTTTCTGTGTTTATTCCGAATGGGCAAAAGCATGACCCGAGCACTTGATGTTGTGATCGTTGAAGATGAGCCGCACCTGGCGGAGCTGCATCGCGAGTATATCGAGCAGAATTTTCATTTGCGCGTGGTGGGCATCGCCGCGTCGATTGAGCAGGCATGCAGCCTGATTCGTCAGCATCAGCCGCGGCTTATCCTGCTGGACAACTATCTCCCGGACGGTAAAGGCGTGGAGCTCATCGATAACCCGCTGCTGAAAAGCTATGAGTGTTCGGTAATCTTCATCACCGCCGCCAGCGATATGCAGACCTGCAGCCACGCCATGCGCAGCGGCGCGTTTGACTACCTCATCAAGCCCGTCTTTTTCCAGCGCCTGCACGCCTCGCTGGAGCGTTTTATGCGCTTCATCCACACCGTGCAGCAGGTGAAGGTGGTCGACCAGCATGCGCTGGATCGCCTGTTTCATCTGCCTGCCGCGGAAGCCTCCGTAACGCCGTCCACAAAGGGCATTGAACCCCAAACGCTGGAGCGGATAAAACGCCTGTTCGCCGAGCATCCCGACAGCGCGATGTCGGTTGAAGAGGTGGTGGAAAACGTGGGGATCAGCAAAACCACGGGGCGTCGCTACCTCGAATACTGCGTGGAGAGTGGGTTAATCAGCATTGAAATGCTGTACGGCAATATTGGTCATCCTCGCCGGTTATACCGCAAAGCTCCCGATAAACCGTGATCCGCAACCGTTCGTTGGCTAACGGTCGCGGATTTTATGGTGTTAATTGCTGAAACGACGGCGACAATCACACTTCGGAATCATTGCCCTCGCCTCCCTATTGTCGGAGGCGCGCTTTACGCTATGTTGACAATTAGTTCCTCAAATGTAACTAAAAGGTTAACTATAATGTCGAACACGTTCCGAATTTCTCTGCTTACCGCTACCGTACTGTTTTCTGCTTCTGCACTGTCTGCCCTGCCGCAGGGTTATCCTGCTGAGTATCAAAAAGTGGTTGATGCCGCCACGAAAGAGGGCAAGGTTGTCATCTATTCCACCACCGACATCAAAGCTGCCGGCCCGCTGATCCAGGGCTTCGAAAAAACCTACCCGGGCATTAAAGTCGAATACAACGACATGAACAGCACCGAGCTGTACAACCGTTTCATCAGCGAACAGGCTTCCGGCGGCGTGAGCGGCGACGTGGTCTGGAGCTCCTCGATGGACACGGGCCTGAAGCTCGCCACCGACTACGCCATGGAGTACAAATCTCCGGAGCAAAGCCAACTGCCGAAATGGGCGGTCTGGAAAGATAAGGCCTACGGCACTACCTATGAGCCGGTGGTCTTTATCTACAACAAGCGTCTGATCCCGGCCGGCGACGTGCCGGACTCTCACGCCGCGCTGGCGAAGCTGATTGCCAGCCAGACGGACAAATTCAAGAACAAAGTCACCACCTACGACATCGAAAAATCGGGTCTGGGCTTTATGCTCTCGGTGCAGGATCACAACGCCGATCCGAACTACTTTAAGACCCTGGCCGACGTCGCCAAAGGGGGCCTGTCGGTGCAGTCGTCTACCGGCACCATGATGGAGCGCGTCTCCTCCGGTGAAAACCTGATCGGCTTCAACATCCTCGGTTCCTACGCGGAAGCGCGTGCGAAGAACGATCCGTCACTCGGCATTGCCTATCCGAAGGATTACACCCTGGTGCTGTCGCGCGTGTCGTTCATCAGCCAGCAATCGCAAAACAGCAATGCCGCGAAGCTGTGGCTGGACTACGTGCTCTCTGAACAAGGGCAAAGCATTCTGGCCAACCAGGCGGACATTCCCTCCATTCGTAACGATATCGAAGGGAAAAATGATATCGACGGCCTGACCAAAATCCTCGGCAACGCGCTGAAGCCGATCCCGGTTGATGAAACGCTGCTGGAATACCTGCAGCCGAAAAAACGCCTGGAGTACATCAAAGAGTGGCGTACCGCCGCCGGTAAATAAGCGTCTGAGCGCGGCGCTGGCCGCCGCGCTCCCTTATCGACTGAGTTCGTTTTTCTGGGCTGCAACACCAGGGATACCCCATGAATACATTACGCAGAAAGTGGCAAAGCCTGCCGCGAGGCATCGTCGTGCTGATAACCGCCCTGGTTATCTACACGCCGCTGTCGTTTATCGTGATCCAGAGCTTCCTGTCCGCGCCGTTCTTTTCGCCGTCAAAAGAGTGGAGCTTTGAATCATTTGATTTTATTTTCACCGACCCCGATTTTTATAAGGCCCTGAAAAGCGGCTTTATTCTGGCTTTCGGGCTGGTCTTTATCTCTATCCCGCTGGGCGGCGTGCTGGCGTTTCTGATGGTGCGTACCGACCTGCCCGGTCGCCGGCTGATTGAGCCGCTGATCCTGGTCCCGATTTTCGTTTCACCGATGGTGCTGGGCTTCGGCTACGTGGTGGCCGCCGGTCCGGTGGGCTTTCTCTCCCAGTGGGCGGAGGCGCTGATTGGCTTTGTGCCGTGGAATATCTACGACATGTCGAGCATTGTGGTCATTGCCGGCCTGACGCACGTCCCGCACGCCTATCTGTATATCTCGTCAGCGCTGCGCAGCGTGGGCTCCGACGTGGAAGAAGCCGCGCGCACCGCGGGCGCGTCGCCCTGGCAGGTGATGACCTCCGTCAGCCTGCCGATGGTGCGCCCGTCTATTCTGTACGCCACCGTGCTGCTGTTCTTCCTCGGGCTGGAAGTGTTCGGCCTGATGCTGGTCCTCGGCGACCCGGAAGGCAACATGGTGCTGGCGACCTATCTTTATAAGCTGACGAACAAGATGGGTATCCCGTCCTATAACCTGATGGCGGCGGTTGCCGTAGTGCTCATCTGCATCACCATCCCGCTGGTGATGCTCCAGCGTCGCCTGATGCGCACCGCCAACCGCTTCGTCACCATGAAGGGCAAGGCCTCGCAGGCCCGGGCTCTGCCGCTGGGTAAATGGCGCTGGGTGGCTGGCGCGGTGATTGCCTTCTGGCTCACCGTCACCATTGGCGTTCCGTTGCTCGGCGTGGTGCTGCGCGCGTTTATCTCCAACTGGGGCGTGGGCGTTTCGCTGTGGGACGAGCTTTCTCTGAACACCTTCCGTACCATCTGGGCGCAGCCCAACCTGCTGCGCGCCATCGTCAACTCCATGGCGATTGGCGTGATTGGCGGCGCGCTGGCCGTGGTGTGCTACCTGTTTGTCGGCATCGCCATGCACCGCAAGCCGGATAACACCACGCGTTTCCTGGACTACAGCGTGCTGGTACCGCGCGCCGTGCCTGGCCTGCTGGCGGGTCTGGCCTTCCTGTGGGTGTTCCTGTTCCTGCCGATGTGGCTGGATAACTCACTGAAATCCGGCTGGCTTTCCGGGTTTGCCTGGACCGACTGGATGCGTGAAAACGTCATCGTCTGGCTACGCTCGCTGCGCAGCACCATTTTCAGCGTCTGGCTGGCCTATACCGTGGTGTGGATGGCTTACGGGCTGAGGCTTATCTCTTCCACGCTGCTGCAGGTAGGGCCGGAGCTTGAAGAGGCGGCGCGCAGCACCGGGGCGACGCGCGGGCAGATCACCCGCCACGTCACCATACCGCTCTCCCGCTACGGTCTGATCGGTTCGTGGCTGCTGATGTTCCTGATCTTTGAACGCGAATACTCAACGGGTGTGTACCTGCTTTCACCCGGCACGGAGACCATCGGCTCGATGCTGGTTTCCCTCTGGGCCGCGGGTGCCATTGATATCGTGGCGGCGCTCTCTTTCATTAACATCCTGCTGGTCGTGGTAGGTCTGGGCATTGCCCTTCGTTTCGGAGTGAAAATACATGATTGAATTAGCGGTTGACGATCTGCACTTAACCTACGGCGACAATCCTGTTTTAAAAGGTGTCTCCATGAACCTGAAGCGCGGCGAAGTGGTCTCCCTGTTAGGCCCCTCCGGCAGCGGTAAAACCACCCTTCTCCGCGCCGTCGCGGGTCTGGAAAAACCGACCCAGGGGTCGATTGTGATTGGCAACAATAAAGTTTACGACGGTACGCCGCGCAGCGAGGTCCCGGCGGAAGAGCGTAACCTGGGGCTGGTATTCCAGTCATACGCCCTGTGGCCGCACAAAACCGTGTTTGAGAACGTGGCCTATCCGCTCAAGCTGCGCAAAGTCCCGGCCAAAGAGATCCAGCAGCGCGTGCAGGACGTGCTGGACCAGCTTGGTCTGGGCCATCTTGGCAAACGTCACCCGCATCAGCTCTCCGGTGGGCAGCAGCAGCGCGTGGCGATTGGCCGGGCGCTGGTCTACAACCCGCCGGTGATTTTGCTGGACGAGCCGCTTTCCAACCTCGACGCCAAGCTGCGCGAAGAGGCCCGCGTGTTCCTGCGCGAGCTGATTATCAAGCTCGGGCTATCGGCGCTGATGGTGACGCACGACCAGAACGAAGCGATGTCCATTTCCGACCGCATCCTGCTGCTGAACAACGGCAAAATTGAGCAACAGGGTACGCCGCAGGAGATGTACGGCTCGCCGAAGACGCTGTTTACCGCCGAGTTCATGGGCAGCAACAACCGCCTGCACGGCAAGGTCACCGACGTGCGCGACGGCAGAGCGCGCATCGAAGGCAAAGGCTGGGTGCTGTGGGGCCAGGCCGGTGAAGGCGTGCAGAGTGGCGCTGACGCCACGGCGGTGATCCGCGTCGAGCGCGTCGCGGTGGTCGAGGGGCCTGGGGAAAATCAGCTTGAGCTGCCGCTGCTCACCAGCATGTACCTTGGCGACCGCTGGGAGTACCTGTTCCGCACGGTGGGGGATGATTTTGTGATCCGCGCGTATGGGCATGAGGTTCGGGATCCGCAGCACTGCCATCTTTCGCTGCCGGAGAAGCATGTGTGGGTGTTTCCGAAAGGGTGAATTTAAGAGGAAAAGGCTGCGGGATGCGGCCTTTTTACATTAGAAATGTATTTAGTTTAACTTAACTCAAACTCAATAAAATATAACGCATTGAATTTGATACGCTTATTTACCACCCATTTTCCCTGTCGGTACAATTTCCTTATGAATTTGTATAACAACATGAGGAAAAGAAAAATGGCTATTCCAGCTTACCTATGGCTTAAAGATGTCGGCGTTTCGCCAGTGATGCACGACACCAAAGATCCGACCAAAGAGAAGCATACCCACCTTGAGTGCGTAGAACTTCGTTATGAAAAAATCACATGGAAATACTGCGATGGTAACGTGCAGTTCACCGATGCATGGAATGAGAGAGCGCAAGCGTGAGATACCCAACATTAGCGGCATCACCTCACCCGCCGTTTGATGTGTCCTCTTTCGCCCCACCAGGCGTGAATATCGTCAGTAATATGATGATGGCTCGCTTTCATCGTGGCCCGTCAGCCCTCACCTATGCATGGTTTTATCAGCAGGTAAGAGGGCATGGACAATGGGATTACAAACAGCGCGATAGACAGTTCGAGAGTTTTGGAAACTTCCATTACGGGGCTGTTGGTCACGCTGCGGGGATTCCCGACGAAGTATTACTTAGGGGCGCAGGATGGGCGCAAAGTCGCGCAGGAACAACTGATGCGGCTTTTGGTAATTGGTATGGCTCAACGCCTTACGGCGACGATCCTAATGACCAATATTGGATAAGAGCGGGTATCGACTATGCAAAACGCACAGGTTTTTAAGAGACGGTATCTTCTTCTGATACCGTTGACTGTTATCGCCTTTGGGATTTACAAGATGCTGCACTTCTCACCACTTGAGCAAGAGATTATCAAGAAGGTGAAAGTAAACAACCTGGCTAATCTATTCATCACGGAAGCGAGTGCAGGCGCCACCACAGGCTTTTCCTACCGTTTCTATTTGTATGATGCTAACAAAGACGATAAATCATTTATTAAGAGTCTGAAGGACGATGACGAGCCTTTCATGATCACTACGGCTTTGTTGAATAAATCGAACTTTTGCTGAGTTGAAGGATCAGATCACGCATCTTCCCGACAACGCAGACCGTTCCGTGGCAAAGCAAAAGTTCAAAATCACCAACTGGCCCACCTACAATAAAGCCCTCATCAACCGTGGCTCCATAACTTTCTGGCTGGATGATGAAGCTATTCAGGCCTGGTATGAGTCAGCAACACCTTCTTCACGAGGCAGACCTCAGCGCTATTCTGACCTTGCCATCACGACTGTGCTGGTCATTAAACGCGTATTCAGGCTGACCCTGCGCGCTGCGCAGGGCTTTATTGATTCCATTTTTTCTCTGATGAACGTTCCGCTACGCTGCCCGGATTACAGCTGTGTCAGCAGGCGGGCAAAGTCGGTTACTGGCCCGGTGAATATGCAGACCGTATCCGACTGGCCATTACTCAATGCATTGCTCAATACCGCCGGGGGTGCCACCTGGGTCAGTCTGCACCATGGTGGCGGTGTTGGCATGGGCTTTTCACAACATGCCGGGATGGTGATTGTGTGCGATGGCACTGAAGATGCCGATGCCCGACTGGCGCGTGTGCTGTGGAACGACCCTGCCACCGGGGTGATGCGCCATGCGGATGCTGGCTATGAACAGGCAAAAGCCTGTGCTGAACGTCATCATTTGAATTTGCCGATGATCTGATGCCTGAATGCCGGATGGCCTGGTGTTGTGCCTCCGGCGTTTTTTTGAGGGATATGCAATGGCTTCTGATATAGCAGTTTCCAGTTCACTTGTTGATTCACAACAGCAGATACTGAAAAACCTCGCCAGGCCCACAGCGCGGTCATTAAGCCTGTATAACGCCGGGTTGTCGGCGGAAGCGGTACGACAGCAATATGGGTTGAGCCATATCGCCAAACTGGCCAGTAATGAAAATCCGCTGGGCGCCAGCCCGCAGGTCATCGCGGCACTGCAGGCGGATGCCGGTTTCAGCGCAGTCTATTCGGATGCTGCCAGTACAGCGCTGCGCGATGCGCTGGCAACGTATACCGGTGTGCAGGCCGGGAATATTGTTATCGGGAATGGTTCAGAAGATATCCTGCATATGCTGGCACTGGCCTTTCTCAACCCCGGGGACCGCGTGGTCACATTGCGACCTTCATTTGGTCTGCATGAGATTTTCCCGCGCATGATGGGCGCGGACGTCACCCTGGTTGACGTGAATAAGCAGCATCAGTTCGATATCGCCGCCTGGACTCAGGCACTTTCGATGCCCGCCAAAATGGTGATTTTCAGCAACCCGTCGAATCCCGTGGGCTGCATGCTCGACAATGCAGGTTTTGAGCGCATCATCGCCGCGGCACCTCAGGACTGTGTGCTGGTGATTGATGAGGCCTATTTCGAATATTGCCGGAACAACCCGGATTATCCGGACAGCCAGCGTGTGCTGGCCGCGCAGTCGCGCCCCTGGATTGTGCTGCGTACTTTTTCGAAAGCCTACGGCCTGGCGGGATTGCGGGTGGGCTATGGCTTAGCCAGTCACCCTGAACTGGTCAATCTGCTCAATCGCGTTCGCACACCGTTTAATATTAACCGTTCGGCACAAGCGGCGGCCGTGGTAGCTCTGGGGGATCAGCAACATGTTAATGACAGCATTGCGCTGGTCAGTGCGCAGCGCGACATGATGTCGGCGCAGCTCACGGCGCTGGGTTTCCGCGTTGCGCCATCCTGCGCCAACTTCCTGTTTTTTGACTGCGGGCAGCCTGCGGCAGAACTGGCGCAGCGTCTGCTGTGCGATGGCGTCATTATCAAGCCATGGCGGGAGAAGGGGTATGAACACTGGATCCGGGTGTCTGTGGGGAATGAACAGGATAACCAGCAGTTTATTCGGAGCCTGAAACGTATCCTGGCGGAGGATGCCGCGTGACAGTGTTGAACATTGATGATTTACGTCGGCAGGCAAAGCGCACGCTTCCCCGTTTTGCTTTCAGTTATCTGGAGGGTGGGGCCGATGATGAACAAACGTTACAGGATAATCGCCGTGTTTTCGGCCGCTGGCGCTTTATTCCCCCTGTGCTGACAGATGCTACGCAACGGGATTTATCCGTCACGCTGTGTGGACAGAAGCTGGCTGCGCCCTTGTTTATCGCCCCGACAGGCTACAACGGCATGCTGCGGTTTGGCGCAGATGTGATGCTGGCGCGGGCCGCCAGAGAGGCGGGCATCGGCTATATACAGAGTACGGTTTCGACGGCCTCCATTGAAGAGATCGCCGCAGAAAACATTCCCCGACACTGGTTCCAGCTCTATGTGCTGAAAGACCGCGCCGTCACGACAGGGTTACTGACCCGGGCCCGGGCGGCGGGTTGTACGACCCTGGTGGTTTCTGTGGATGCGGTGCACTTTGGCAACCGTGAAAAGGACAAACGGAATTACCGACGGCCCATGGAACTATCTCTGCCGAGCATGCTG
>OGJD01000970.1_pt1 | contig 19674 bp, 15 predicted proteins | sample 1571971 | NCBI WGS metagenome assembly OGJD01 (sample SAMEA2582117, study PRJEB24529) | metagenome | biome: Human gut stool | place: China | collected 2011
ACCACGTAATTGGGCAAAATCCAATCAAACTTGTTCCGAATAGATACTATTAGTTCCGAATTAACTACGAATAGCACCGATTCGGAACTAATTCACAAAATTTGCAACGTGGTTTACCGAATGCTTACATAGAAAATATAGATTGGCTAATAACTGCTTTTACTTTTTTGGGGGGAATTTATATGTATATAAACCATACTCGAAGATTAAATCAGCAACAAGTCAAGCTTAATGATCAACAAAAGCTATTAAACAAACAACAAGAATTACTAAACGAATATCAACTTCAAAAAAGTAAAGAGGAGATATTAGAGAAAAAACAAGCTTTAATCGAAGCTAATGTATATAAGACCTTCGATAGAAAAGGAAATTCGAATTGGAGAATGAAAGTATATAATAAAGGTAAAGCAAAAGGTTATAACATCAACTTTAAATCGGAAACTTTAAGTAAAGATCCAGGTATAATCATTACAGATGGACTTGAAATGTTCCCTCTTCCTAGTTTATTACCGCAAGGTTCAGTAGAACTTTCCATTATTTTATTTACTAATCACCAACCAATGCACAAGATAATATTCACATGGGAAGATGAGTCTGGGAAAGAACGTTTTCAAGAACAAGATGTAATATTTCAATAAACAAATCGCATGGAAAAAAAGGAAAAATTAATCGCTTCGCTCCGGGATCAGCTCCGTAAAGCACTGCGAGAAAACAGTGCTCAAAAGCAAGAAATTGCTCTATTGAATCATGAATTAGAAAGGACTAAAATAAAGCCCGCAAAATAGCGTTCTTTGAACTATCTTTGAAATGGTTAGCTCACATCATTATAACTAACTGATATGTAACTGAATAACCTTTTTAAGCAATCCGCTTTGGGAGCAGGGGGTCGTGGGTTCGAATCCCGCTACCCCGACGAAAAAAAAGAGTTACATTAAGTAGCTCTTTTTTTTGTTTATGCAAAAATATTATTTCAAATGCAAATAGTATTCACGAGTCAATTCTTTATACTCTTCACTATATTGATGACGGGCTACTTCAGTCAACAGTTCCTCCTTAATACATCCCTCATTATTAAACGTAAAAGTAATTAACATCCGTTTAGGAGTTCCTCCCGGCTTGGTTATTACATTTAGCTGGCGAGTTGCATATAAATGATATTCGGAAGCTGCAGTCTTCACCCTGTCAGCCACGTCTGTCGGTATTACGATTGTAAAAGTACCCTCTTTCTTCAATAAATCAGCCACACCCTTCAGCAACTTTTCATAAGTCAGAGAATCGTTATGTCGTGCCATGCTTCTCTGTTGGTCCGGACAACTAAGCGAATCCACAAAGTAAGGAGGATTGGAAACGATCACATCAAATTTATCCGGAGACTGATAGAACAGAAAATCTTGCTTCACCACTTCTATCCGATCCTTCCAGGGAGAACGGGCCACATTTTCCTTAGCCTGCCCGGCAGCGGCTTCGTCAATTTCCAGCGCCACAATATTTGCATCCGGCAGACTACGTTGAGCCAGCATCAAAGCAACCAACCCCGTCCCGGTTCCAATATCTAAAATTCGATGTGCCCCTTGAACAGAAGCCCACGCCCCTAAAAGTACCCCATCCGTACCTACCTTCATGGCACATTTGTCATGCCATACTGTAAACTGCTTAAACTGAAAGAAAGGATTCGCCATTTTATTAGCCATCTAAACCTGTTTTTTATTGATCTTTGCTGAAAACCGTCAAAAATAAATAATTATTATGGAATAAATCCATTACTGCCCGATATTTTGGCATTGTTTTTGTGTTTTTATTCCACACTGTGCTTTATTATTAAAGAGAATCAATTAACTTTGCAAACGATTTATGCATATTATGTATGACATAAACTAAATTAAAACGAAAAGATGAAAGAAAGATACTTATTGGAAGAAGAAGTTGGTGAGAACGGCTTCTCACTGATTACCGACTATGATGGCAATGACGAACATGTGTTTGATGTGAATATAAAATCCGGTGATATTCTTCCGGTTCTCCCCCTTCGTAATATGGTGTTGTTTCCCGGAGTATTTTTACCTATTACAGTAGGCAGAAAGGCTTCATTAAAGCTGGTTCGCGAAGCTGAAAAGAAACACAAAGATATTGCAGTGATTTGCCAGAGATCGGCACACACGGAAGACCCCAAACTGGAAGATTTGCACAATGTCGGCACTGTCGGACGAATTGTACGGGTACTGGAAATGCCTGACCAGACAACAACAGTCATCCTTCAGGGAATGAAACGTCTGCGTCTGAAAGATATTGTAGATACACACCCTTATCTGAAGGGCGAGGTCGAACTTTTGGAAGAAGATGTCCCAAACAAAGACGATAAAGAGTTTCAAGCCCTGGTTGAAACATGCAAGGACTTGACGATGCGTTATATCAAATCATCAGAAATGCATCAGGACTCGTCATTTGCTATAAAAAACATCAGTAATCCGATGTTCCTCATTAATTTCATTTGTGCCAACCTGCCATTCAAGAAAGATGAGAAGATGGATTTATTAAGTATCAACTCATTAAGAGAGCGTACTTATCATCTATTGGAAATCTTGAATCGCGAAGTACAGCTGGCAGAAATCAAGGCATCCATCCAAATGCGTGCCCGTGAGGATATCGATCAGCAACAGCGTGAATACTTCCTCCAACAACAGATCAAAACGATCCAGGATGAACTGGGTGGCAGCGGTCAGGAGCAGGAAATTGAAGAAATGCGCCTGAAAGCAGTTAAAATGCACTGGAATGCAGAAGTAAGAGATACTTTCCTGAAGGAACTGGCGAAACTGGAACGTACACATCCGCAATCACCGGACTTCAGCGTACAACTCAACTATCTGCAAACAATGCTCAACCTGCCTTGGGGTGTTTATACAACAGACAATCTGAATTTGAAAAATGCAGAAAAGACGTTGAATAAAGACCACTACGGACTGGAAAAAGTAAAAGAACGTATTCTGGAACACCTTGCCGTATTAAAACTGAAAGGCGATATGAAATCACCTATTATCTGTTTGTACGGCCCTCCGGGAGTTGGTAAAACATCCCTCGGAAAATCCATCGCATCGGCACTGAAACGAAAATATGTCCGTATGTCTTTGGGTGGTGTGCACGATGAAGCAGAAATTCGCGGTCACCGCAAAACTTATATTGGCGCTATGCCCGGACGAATCATCAAGAGTCTGATTAAGGCAGGAGCCTCTAATCCTGTATTTATACTGGATGAGATCGACAAAGTCAGTGCCGACCGTCAAGGCGATCCGTCATCAGCTTTGCTGGAAGTACTTGATCCGGAACAGAATACCTCTTTCCATGATAACTTCCTGGATGTAGATTATGACCTTTCCAAAGTACTGTTCATTGCAACCGCCAATAATCTGAATACGATCCCCGGCCCGTTGCTCGACCGTATGGAGCTGATTGAAGTCAGCGGATACATCACGGAAGAAAAAGTTGAAATTGCCCGTAAGCACCTGTTGCCGAAAGAACTGGAAGCAAACGGACTTAAAAAGACGGATATCAAGATTCCGAAAGATACTTTGGAAGCGATTATCGAATCATATACCCGTGAAAGCGGCGTCCGTGAACTGGAAAAGAAAATCGGCAAGATTCTCCGCAAATCTGCCCGTCAATATGCAACAGACGGTTATTTCGCCAAATCAGAAATTAAACCGACTGATTTGTATGAATTCCTGGGAGCACCGGAGTATACTCGTGACAAATATCAGGGAAATGACTATGCAGGCGTAGTCACCGGACTGGCATGGACTGCCGTCGGCGGTGAAATACTCTTTGTAGAAACGAGTCTGAGCCGTGGTAAAGGTGCGCGTCTTACACTAACAGGTAATTTGGGAGATGTAATGAAAGAATCAGCTATGCTGGCACTCGAATACATCAAAGCACATGCTTCCATCCTCGATCTGAATGAAGACATCTTTGACAACTGGAATATACATATCCATGTCCCCGAAGGTGCTATTCCGAAAGATGGACCGTCGGCAGGTATTACTATGGCTACTTCTTTAGCTTCTGCTCTCACCCAAAGAAAGGTAAAAGCAAACCTTGCCATGACGGGAGAAATCACTCTCCGTGGCAAAGTGCTTCCTGTCGGTGGTATCAAAGAGAAGATTCTTGCCGCCAAACGTGCCGGAATCAAAGAAATCATCATGAGTGCCGAAAATAAAAAGAACATAGATGAAATTCAGGACATATATTTAAAAGGACTGCAATTCCACTATGTAAACGACATAAAAGAAGTATTCGCAATCGCCTTGACAAACGAGAAAGTTGCGGATGCCATTGATTTATCTGTAAAGAAACCCAGCCAGGAATGACATTTGAGTTACAATATACAGACACTAAAAGTAATGCCCGTGCAGGTCTGATAACAACAGACCACGGGCAGATACAAACACCTATCTTCATGCCTGTGGGAACACTGGGCACTGTTAAAGGAGTACATGTAACAGAACTGAAAGAAGATATCCAGGCACAGATTATTCTGGGCAACACCTATCATTTATACTTGCGTCCGGGACTAGACGTAATTGAAAAGGCAGGCGGACTACATCGCTTCAATGGTTTTGATCGTCCTATGCTGACCGATAGCGGTGGTTTTCAGGTATTCTCATTAGCAGGAATACGAAAACTTCGGGAAGAAGGAGCCGAATTCCGCTCGCACATTGATGGCAGCAAACATATCTTTACCCCGGAAAAGGTGATGGATATAGAACGTACCATTGGCGCTGATATCATGATGGCTTTTGACGAATGTCCTCCGGGAGATTCAGATTATGCATATGCCAAAAAGTCATTAGGGCTGACACACAGATGGCTTGATCGTTGTATTCAGCGTTTTAACGAAACTAAACCGAAATACGGCTACAACCAGTCTCTCTTCCCCATCGTGCAAGGATGTGTTTATCAGGATTTGCGTAAGCAATCCGCTGAATTCGTCGCCTCCAAAGGAGCGGATGGAAATGCAATCGGCGGACTGGCCGTAGGCGAACCGGTAGATAAGATGTACGAGATGATAGAGGTTGTCAACGAGATTCTTCCCAAAGACAAGCCCCGCTATCTGATGGGAGTCGGTACCCCCGTAAATATCCTTGAAGGCATTGAACGCGGAGTCGATATGTTCGACTGTGTTATGCCTACCCGAAACGGACGAAATGGCATGCTGTTTACCAAAGACGGTATCATCAATATGCGAAACAAGAAATGGGAAACAGACTTCTCTCCCATCGAGGCAGACGGTGCTTCTGCTGTAGACACGCTATACAGCAAAGCGTACTTGCGTCACCTTTTCCACGCACAAGAACTACTGGCAATGCAAATTGCTTCTATACACAATCTGGCATTTTACCTGTGGCTGGTAGGTGAAGCCCGGAAACATATCATTGCCGGAGATTTCTCTACCTGGAAGCCGATGATGGTAAAAAGAGTGTCAACAAGATTATAAAGAATGAAAAGCAATCGATTAATAAAACGGCTGGATTGGTATATCATCAAGAAATTCTTGGGGACATACGTATTTGCCATTGCATTGATTATCTCAATTGCGGTGGTATTCGACTTCAACGAGAAGATGGACAAGCTGATGGAGCATGAAGCCCCTTGGGACAAGATCATCTTTGAATACTACATGAACTTCATCCCCTACTTCTCCAATCTGTTCAGTCCGCTGTTCGTATTCATCGCCGTTATCTTCTTTACCTCCAAACTGGCGGAGAACTCTGAGATCATTGCCATGTTCTCCACCGGTATGAGTTTCAAAAGAATGATGCGCCCCTATATGATCTCTGCCGCCATCATTGCTGCGGCAACATTCATGATGAGTTCGTTCATCATTCCCAAAGGTAGTGTTACCCGTCTGAACTTTGAAGATAAATACATCAAACCCAAGAAAGTCAACTCGGTCCGAAACGTGCAGTTGGAAGTGGACAGTGGTGTCATAGCCTATATCGATAATTACAATGACGGAATGAAAACCGGCAACCGCTTTTCATTGGATAAGTTTGTCGACAAGAAACTTGTCTCCCACTTAACGGCACGCCGTATCACTTACGATACAACAACGGTCAATAAATGGACCATTCACGACTATATGGTACGTGAACTGGACGGACTAAAAGAAAAGATCACCAAAGGAGACCGGATCGACTCTATTATAAATATGGACCCATCGGACTTCCTGATCATGAAGAATCAACAGGAGATGCTGACCAGTCCGGAACTGAGCGAATATATAGAAAAGCAGAAACGACGGGGATTTGCCAATATCAAAGAGTTTGAAATTGAGTACCACAAACGAATTGCAATGTCATTTGCTTCGTTTATTCTGACAATCATCGGGGTTTCTCTTTCATCACGAAAAACGAAGGGTGGTATGGGACTTCATCTGGGTATTGGATTAGGGCTTAGCTTCTCTTATATCCTGTTCCAGACAATCACTTCTACCTTTGCCATAAACGGTAACGTGCCTCCTGCGATTGCAGTCTGGATTCCCAATATCCTCTATGCAGGCATCGCATTCTATCTGTATCAGAAAGCACCTAAATAAGGAAACATAAAACTTAGATCAAGGAGATCTAAAATAGAAGTTCCGCCTATTCTTGCCGAAAGCAAGTACAGGCGGAACTTTTTTGTTGTATCCATTTCCTCTTTTGTCTATTCTCCATTTTAATCACCAAATGGGTGATTCGGAAAATCCCTCTTTCTCCTTACTCTTTTCGAGATTGTCAACCAATCTCACTTACATAAGCAGAAAGATCTGCAGCAGAGATGTTTTTGGCTATAATCACACCATTTCCATCCAATAAATAGTTTGTGAACCCCCGATTCAAACGGTACTTTTTAAATAATCTGGAGTCCTCGCCTTCTGTTTCCACGAAACAAGTGGGCGTAACTATTTGGTCCTTACGAACGGTTTCCTTAAAGATTGACTGGTATTCGTCAAACGAAACAGAAACCATTTCCACATTACGGGAAGAACGAAGCACATTGCTCAAACTTACGTTTTGCATCCGGGATTGCGCGTCATAACTTGCCCAAAAACTAAGCAACACATATTTACCTTTCAAATTACCCAACTTAAAAGCCGGTTGCCCATTCGACGCAGATTCGATTTTAAAATCAGGGGCTACGTCACCCTCACTCAAACCTCCGGTAGGTTTGTCTTTCTCAACGAAAGCGGTCAAGGAACAAATCAGTAATACAACAAAAATCCATTTTACATAAGAATTCATGTAATGCGGTTTTAGTTAATACTATCCGGGACTGTCCTTAAACAGTGGTTTCTTCCCGAAACGTTGTCTTTTCAGGCATCAGGCGAAGAGGAATCCGCTGATTATCAGTGCCTTTAATTTTGAAACCGGGTGCAAAGGTAAGTAATTATTAAATTAACTTCCAAAAAAACAAGCCATTTTCTTACTTTTGGGGTATAACTTTTTATGTTATTTAGCATAAAAACGAACTTTTTTCCCTACTTTTGCAGCGTTAAAGTCTATTTTTTTATGCAACCATCAAATACTGAATTGATTCTGATTCGAGTTACCGGCGAAGATCGCCCGGGACTTACCGCTTCCGTAACTGAAATACTTGCCAAGTATGACGCTACTATCCTTGATATCGGACAGGCGGACATCCATAATACTTTGTCGTTAGGCATCCTTTTCAGAAGCGAAGAAAGGCATTCCGGATTCATTATGAAGGAGCTGCTGTTTAAGGCATCTTCATTGGGAGTAACCATTCGTTTCGAACCGATAGGAACCGATCAGTATGAGAACTGGGTAGGTATGCAGGGGAAAAACCGCTATATACTGACGGTATTGGGCCGCAAACTGTCCGCTCGCCAGATCTCTGCCGCTACCCGCGTACTAGCAGAACAAGACTTAAACATTGATGCCATCAAACGTCTGACGGGGCGTATCCCTTTGGATGAGGACAAAACGGATACCCGTACCCGTGCCTGTATCGAGTTCTCCGTACGCGGTACCCCGAAAGACCGTATCGCCATGCAGGAGCGACTGATGCAGCTGGCTAGCGAACAGGAGATGGACTTTTCTTTCCAGCAAGATAATATGTACCGCCGTATGCGTCGTCTGATCTGTTTCGATATGGATTCTACCTTGATCGAAACTGAGGTAATCGACGAGCTGGCTATCCGTGCAGGTGTAGGTGATGAAGTAAAGGCCATTACAGAAAGCGCCATGCGTGGAGAAATAGACTTTACAGAAAGCTTCACACGTCGTGTAGCCTTGTTAAAAGGACTGGATGAATCAGTCATGCAGGAAATAGCAGAAAGCCTTCCTATTACGGAAGGAGTAGACCGCCTGATGTATGTACTGAAAAAATATGGATACAAAATTGCTATTCTTTCCGGAGGATTCACCTATTTCGGTCAGTATCTGCAAAAGAAATACGGCATAGATTACGTATATGCGAACGAATTGGAAATTGTAGACGGCAAATTAACCGGACGCTATCTGGGAGACGTAGTAGACGGCAAACGAAAAGCCGAACTCCTCCGTCTGATCGCTCAGGTAGAGAAGGTTGATATTGCTCAGACGATAGCCGTTGGAGACGGTGCCAACGACCTTCCTATGCTGGGAATCGCCGGACTGGGAATCGCCTTCCACGCAAAGCCCAAAGTAGTGGCAAATGCCAAACAATCCATCAATACCATCGGGCTTGACGGAGTGCTCTATTTCCTGGGATTCAAAGATTCTTATTTGAATATGTAATTGAGACCAAAAATTATTTTATCTTTGTCGGCAAATAAAAAGAAGTAATGAAGTTTTCCGAACTAAAACTAAATGCAAATGTGCTTGATGCGCTTGACGCCATGCGATTTGACGAGTGCACGCCTATACAGGAACAAGCAATTCCAATCATACTAGAAGGTAAAGATTTGATAGCAGTTGCACAAACGGGCACTGGTAAAACAGCAGCATTCCTGCTGCCTATCCTGAATAAGTTATCCGAAGGAGGACATCCCGAAGATGCCATTAACTGTGTCATTATGTCCCCTACCCGGGAATTGGCGCAGCAAATCGACCAGCAAATGGAAGGCTTCTCCTATTTTATGCCCGCATCGAGTGTTGCCGTATACGGTGGAAATGACGGAATCCTTTTCGAACAACAGAAGAAGGGACTTACGTTAGGTGCAGATGTAGTAATAGCTACTCCCGGACGGCTGATAGCCCATTTAAGCCTTGGATACGTAGACCTTTCCAAGGTTTCTTATTTTATACTGGACGAAGCAGACCGTATGCTTGATATGGGATTCTACGAAGATATCATGCAAATCGTGAAATATTTGCCGAAAGAACGACAGACAATCATGTTCTCGGCAACTATGCCTGCCAAAATACAGCAACTGGCAAAAACAATTCTGAATAATCCGGCGGAAATCAAACTTGCCGTTTCAAGACCGGCAGATAAAATCATCCAGGCAGCTTATGTATGTTACGAGAATCAGAAGCTAGGTATCATACGCAGCCTTTTTACTGACGAAGTACCCGAACGTGTGATTATTTTCGCTTCCTCCAAAATCAAGGTTAAAGAAGTAACAAAGGCTCTGAAAATGATGAAACTGAATGTAGGAGAAATGCATTCGGATCTTGAACAGGCACAACGTGAAGTGGTCATGCACGAATTTAAAGCCGGAAGAATCAATATTCTGGTTGCTACGGATATCGTTGCCCGTGGTATCGATATTGACGACATCCGATTGGTTATCAACTTTGATGTCCCCCATGACAGCGAGGATTATGTGCACCGTATCGGACGTACAGCACGTGCCAACAATGACGGAGTAGCACTCACCTTTATCAGCGAGAAAGAACAGAGCAACTTCAAATCCATCGAGAACTTTCTTGAAAAAGAAATATATAAAATTCCCGTTCCCGCCGAATTAGGAGAAGCACCGGAATACAAGCCCCGCTCTTACAACAATAAGAGAGGTGACAGTTCTAAAAGAAGAAGCTTCGGAGGAAAAAGGAATAACAACAATGGAAAAAAAGGCAATAACCGCCCCTCTTCTCCTGCAAGAAACTAAAAAACATTTGGCTATTTCGTCGGAGTAATAGTCAACTTGCCGCTAAAACTGACAGTCAAATTTGCTATACTGTAAATAGAACTTTCCGGAATGGATAAAACAGCCTGATAATGGAAACCATTCCGGTCTACCTTTACAAATTTAGTATCAGATAAAATTGCCTGCACCAGGAAATCCGCAGGAACCACACTTTCAAACATCTGCTTGGTAATATCACTGGCAAACAGGCTCTTCTTGCCTTCATACACACAAATGTGCATCACATTATCGTAGTACACATTATCCATACTAATACCGTCTTCAGTATATATAGTCTTGATCACCCTCATTTTGGATGGATTGATATACACATAAGCACGATAGCGGCTACCATTATAGTTCACAATACTATCGCGCTTCGTTACTTCCGTATAGGTGGGAATAATCATTTCCTGACCGACAAAAGATAACGAATCATTAGGATCTTCAGATTTATGCAATCTGATCATATTATCTGCAATCGAATGAAACCAGAAAATATGCTCCCCCTGCTTATCTATCTTATAATAGGTAGTATCATTGCCATAAGTATAAAGAGTATCCCGTATAATTTTGAATGTAATAGGAGCGCTCTGCGAATCTGCATAATAGATGGTATCCCCTTCTATACGCATCAACGGGCTCTCAGTCTCATCATCCAGCCAGATTCCTTGCAGCAGTTCTTTCGCACTCAAATCCTCCTCTTGTCCGGAGGAAGAGTGCGGATTCTTACTGCTGTTACATGCTGCGAGCAAGATCGCTACTAACGATATCGCTACATATTTCGTCATTTGTCTAAATTTTGTGTATAAAGATACTCTAATTATCTTATTTACCAATGCATGAATAAATAAATCCGAGCTCTTCCATTTCTTTTTTATCATAGATATTGCGTCCATCCAGCACAATTTGCTGATTCATAGTCTTTTTGATGACAGCCCATGAAGGCAGACGGAATTCTTTCCATTCGGTAATTAACATCAGGACATCAGCATCAAGTACCGCATCATACATATCGCGGGCGTAATAAATAACATCACCGATACGACGTTTACACTCATTCATTGCAGCCGGATCGTATGCGCGTATCTGACAACCTGCTTTCAGAAGTTTATCGATCAATACCAATCCCGGAGCCTCACGCATATCATCCGTTTCCGGTTTAAAAGCCAATCCCCACAAGGCGATGGTCTTACCTCTCAAATCACCATTAAACTGCTTCATCAGTTTTTCAAACAAGACTCCTTTCTGCGCCTCATTCACATCTTCCACCGCACGAAGTACACGCATAGTATACCCGTTTTGCTCGGCAGTCTTGATCAATGCTTTCACATCTTTAGGAAAACAGGAGCCACCATATCCGATACCTGGGTATAGGAACTTGCGTCCGATACGAGTATCAGAACCGATACCGCTACGTACCATATTTACGTCGGCACCTACCAGTTCACACAAGTTCGCGATGTCATTCATAAAGCTGATACGGGTTGCCAACATAGAGTTAGCCGCATATTTCGTCATTTCAGCCGATGGGATATCCATGAAAATAACACGGAAGTTATTCAATAAAAACGGCTTATAGAGTTTCGACATCAGTTTCTCCGCACGAACAGACTCCACTCCTACCACTACACGGTCCGGACTCATAAAGTCGCTGATAGCATTGCCCTCTTTCAGAAATTCCGGATTGGAAGCCACATCAAACTCAATGTTCACTCCTCTTTTATCCAGTTCTTCCTGTATAGCGGCACGAACTCTGCGCGCAGTACCTACAGGAACCGTGCTCTTCGTCACTACCAATTTATATTGATTCATATTACGACCGATGGTGCGGGCAACTTCCAGCACATAACTCAAATCAGCACTGCCATCTTCGTCCGGAGGCGTACCGACAGCACTAAATATAACCTCAACATCGTCCAGGCAACTCTCAAGCGAAGTCGTGAATTTCAGTCTTTTTGCCTTGACATTGCGAAGTACCATTTCTTCCAATCCATTCTCATAGATCGGAATCACTCCTTTCTGCAAAGATTCTATTTTCTCGCTATTCGTATCTACACAAGTTACATTTACGCCAATTTCAGCAAAACATGTTCCGGTTACCAAACCAACATAACCGGTTCCGACAATCGCTATTTTCATATCTATCGTTTGTTAGAGTTTATTCAAAATATACAGCATCTCTGAAAGCCATGCCCTCTTTATCCTTGGGCGACAAAAGCATCTGCGACTCCCCAAGCATCCAGTCGATGCCTAACGTTTCATCATTATATACTATAGACGCTTCTGCCTGCGGAGCATATTTATTGTCTACCTTATACATGAACACAGCTTCTTCGCTCAACACCACAAAGCCATGAGCAAAACCACGGGGAATAAAAAACTGCCTTTTATTTTCTTCACTGAGCAATGCGCTGACATGTTTTCCAAAAGTCGGTGACGACCGGCGCAAATCGACAGCAACATCCAGCACCTTTCCTTTCAGAACGCGAACTAACTTTGCCTGGCTGTATTCACCCTTCTGATAGTGCAATCCCCGCAATACGCCAAAGGACGATTTCGATTCATTATCCTGCACAAAGTCGACCGGACCGATCTTCGCTTCAAACTCCTCTTTCTTAAAGGCTTCCATAAAGTAGCCCCGTTCATCAGAATAAACATTGGGTTCTATCAGCCACACCCCATCTATTTCTGTCTGTATATAGTTCATCGTTAGTAGTAATAAGTAAAACGATGCAAAAGTAGTGATTTTTTCGAAGTTTTCTGGGATATATTCAATTAATCTCTTAATTTTGCACTATGATTGAATTAGCACAACACATAGAGGCTCTGTTGTTAGAGAACGATTGCGTAATCGTTCCTAATTTTGGCGGATTCGTAGCACACTACGCTCCCGCAACCTATGTAAAAGAAGAAAATCTTTTTTTACCTCCTACCCGTATCATCGGTTTCAATTCTCAGCTTAAACTGAATGACGGCGTGTTGGTACAGTCCTATATGTCTGCGCATGACACCAGTTTTGCCGATGCTACCCGTATGGTGGAGAAAGAAGTGAACGCATTCGTCGAGATTCTTCATGAAGAAGGTAAAGCCGATTTGGAAAACGTGGGTGAAATCCGTTATAACATTTACGGGAACTACGAATTCACTCCTTATGATCATAAGATAACGACTCCTTCATTATATGGATTGGATTCTTTTGAGATGCGTGAGCTCTCTGCGTTGCAGCGAAAAGAAAGAATACTGGTACCTGCCAGTCTGACGAAAGAAAAGAAAACGTATGAAATCAGCATCAGTCGTACCCTTCTTCGTAATGCTGCGGCAATGATTGCCGTTATCGTTATGTTCTTCGCATTCTCTACTCCTGTAGAAAATACGTATGTCGAGAAGAACAATTATGCCCAGTTGCTGCCTGCCGAGCTTTTTGAGCAAATAGAAAAACAATCGGTTGCAGTCACTCCTGTTTCTGTAGAAACAAAGCATAATCAAAAGAATGCGACTGGTCAGACGAAGAAAGTTACCGCTGATAAAGCCAGAACTTCAAGACCTATCGCTGTCAAAGAAGTCAAGGTTGCCAAGCAGGAAACAACACCGGCCGCACCCGCAGTTCAGCCACAGGCCAATCATCCCTTTCACATTATCGTAGCAGGAGGAATCGGTCTGAAAGATGCTGAAGCAATGGCAGAACAATTAAAGGCAAAAGGATTTGCCGAAGCGAAAGCCTTGAACAGCGATGGCAAAGTACGTGTCAGCATCCGTTCATTCGGAAATCGCGAAGAAGCTACCAAACAACTACTGGAGCTTAGAAAAAACGAAACTTATAAGAATGCCTGGTTACTGGCTAAATAAATCCCCTTTTGAAACATGAAACGAGTTCTTTGTCCTAAATGTGAGAATTACCTTTTTTTTGATGAAACCAAATACAGCGAAGGTCAATCGCTTGTATTCGAATGCGAACATTGTGGCAAACAATTCAGCATCCGTCTCGGAAAAAGCAAAGTAAAAGCCCTTAGAAAGGAAGAGAACCTGGAAGAAGAAGCGGAGGTTCATAAAGAAGAATTCGGTTATATTACGGTTATTGAAAACGTGTTTGGTTTCAAACAAGTACTTCCGTTGCAAGAAGGTGATAATGTGATAGGCCGTCGTTGCGTGGGTACCGTTATCAATACTCCGATCGAAAGCGGTGACATGAGTATGGACAGACGCCACTGCATCATTAATGTGAAGCGCAACAAACAGGGAAAGCTTGTCTACACATTACGGGACGCCCCCAGCCTCACAGGTACCTTTCTCATGAATGAGATTCTGGGAGATAAAGACCGCGTCCGCATGGAAGACGGAGCAATCGTAACTATCGGAGCTACCACATTCATTCTTCATACAGCTGAAGCTGAATAGAAAGAAAACTGTTTTTCTCCTTTCTATCAGAACTATCTTTGATATCATATATACACATAAAAACAGCGTCACCATTCACAACGAACAGTGACGCTGTTTTTATATGATATTACTTACTTAAAGGATACCCTTTACCGTTTCAAGCATACCTTTCTCCTGAATAGAATCCAGATCAGCCTTTACAGCTGCTGCCAGTCCCGGAATCTTATTCAAATCTTCGCCCCAGATAAACTCTGCTGCCAGTACACCTTCGGTAACCTTCTTCGTGCAACCGGTAGCCCAAAGCTCTTTCAGCAAGTTCATGATTTCAGGAGCATCGTTCGGTACAATTTCAGCCCCGTCTGCACGTACACCACCTTTATAATAAGTGATAATAGCAGCCAATCCGAGTACCAGTCCTTTCGGCAGTTCCCCTTTACGTTCCAGATAAGTCTTCAATCCCGGAAGATCACGAGTTTCATATTTCGGGAATGAGTTAAGCATAATGCTTGTTACCGCATGATCGACGAATGGATTGTTGAAACGTTCCAATACATCCTCTGCAAACTTCTTCAGTTCCTCTTTCGGAAGATTCAATGTCTCCATCAATTCATCAAACATCACTTTATGAATATACTTGCCGATTACCTCATGTTGGCAAGCATCACGCACGATATTCACACCCGACAAGTATGCTACCGGAGAAAGAACCGTGTGAGGACCATTGAGCAAAGTTACTTTGCGTTCGTGATAAGGAGCTTCCGACGGAACAAACAATACATTCAGCCCTGCCTTATCAGCCGGGAATTCTTTTGCCACTTCCTGCGGAGCTTCAATTACCCACAGGTGAAAGATTTCAGCCTGCACAACAAGGTTATCATCGTACTGTATCTTTTCCTTGATAGCAGCAATATCCTTGCGAGGAAATCCCGGAACGATACGGTCTACCAATGTCGCATATACTCCACAAGCTTCCTCAAACCAAGTCTTGAATTCATTGCCAAGATTCCACAGGTCGATATACTGATAAATCGTTTCTTTCAGCTTGTGGCCATTCAGGAAGATCAGTTCGCAAGGGAAAATGATCAGACCTTTCGTCTTGTCACCGTTGAATGTTTTAAAACGATGATACAGCAATTGAGTCAGCTTGCCCGGATAAGATGAAGCGGGAGCATCTTCCAGTTTGCAAGTCGGATCAAAGGCGATTCCGGCTTCTGTAGTGTTCGAGATAACAAAGCGCATTTCCGGTTGTTCAGCCAGCTTCATAAACTCGTCATTCTGCGTATAAGGATTCAATGCGCGACTGATTACATCAATCATTGTCAAGCTGTTAACCACTTCTCCTTTATCCAATCCTTGAAGGTTAACATGGTACAAATCATCTTGTGCATTCAGCATATCGACCATACCTTTATCAATCGGTTGAACCACTACCACACTGCTGTTGAAGTCAGTCTTCTGGTTCATGTTGTAAATAATCCAATCTACAAATGCACGTAAAAAGTTACCTTCGCCAAATTGGATAATGCGCTCCGGACGTTGTACTTTAGGAGCTGTTTCTTTGTTTAATGCTTTCATGTTAGTTGTAATTTATAAAGTTGATATTATACAAATTCGAAATAAAAATCAATATTTTCCTTTATCATAATGTCGATGGGCATGTACTTTACCGGTTCAACGGATTTCTTGAAAACGACGTGGTCGCAAAGAGCTTTTACGCCACAATATCCCTGCAGCCCCGGACGTTGTCCGATCAGATAATGCACATCACCGGATTTCAGCAATTCCACGTTTGCTTTCAGAAGGTCATATCCTATCAGCCCCTTCATGCTACGTCCCGCACTACGGAGATATTCGCCCAGCTGATAAACTCTGGAATTGAATACGACACCCAACGTAGCTTTCGGATGCAGCCGGAAAAATTCATCCAATGTCTTTTGATTATTTTCCTGATTAGACTTGTTCAGTACCACTTCATGAATCACCAACTCTTCATACTCTTCGGTGATAAAGCTCATAAATCCTGCCAAACGCCGTTGCATCTGTATTTCTGCCGGACTGTTCTTATTATTGCTCAAGAACAAAACCAGCTCCTGCCCCTCGCCGGCCTGATAGTTGCGCATTAATATTTTGGCGGCAATGTATCCGCTTTTATAAGAGTCCTGTCCGATATAGGTCAGTGCGTTCGCTTCCTCCATATTGAAGTCAATGAATGCATAAGCTATTTTTTTAGCTTGCAGATAGTCTGTCAAAGCCAATGTCTCATTTCTGAAGTTCGGAGCGATCAGTACAGCGTCGACATTGCTTTCTTCAACTCTGCGACACACTTCCAGATAACTTTCCTTGTTCCCCTGATGATAGCAAAGATAATCCACACTCACATTGAAAGGACGCAATTCCTGACGTGCCCGCTCGATGCCTCCCACTACCGAATGCCAGTAGTCGTGCTCTATATAATAAGGTATCAGACAAACGAAAGAATATTTCTTCTTGGCAGCCAGTCCGATAGCAAATACATTAGGCTGGTAGTGAATTTCATCCAATACCTTTTGTACTTTAGCCTTGCTTTGAGGAGATACGTCGCCGCGATTGTGCAGCACTCTGTCAACCGTTCCGGCGGAAACACCCGCCATACGGGCAATGTCTTTGATGGTATAGTTCTGGTCCTCCATAGTGCTAAAACTTAAATATTATAAATAATCGCTGCAAATATACGAATTATTTTGTTACTCCAAGTAAATTTTCTATTTTTGTGTTCGATAACGGTTAATAAAACTAAAACGAAGATTTACACCTATTAGCTTTAAAATCAATACTATATAGGTATAAATGCAGAAAGTAATAATTTTATATACTAAAAACACAGTAACAATGAAGAACTTCATGGATGAAAACTTCTTGCTGCAGACAGAAACTGCACAAAAGTTGTATCACGAGCATGCGGCTAAAATGCCGATTATTGACTACCACTGTCATCTAATCCCCCAAATGGTAGCTGACGACTACAAGTTTAAATCACTGACTGAAATTTGGTTGGGTGGCGACCATTACAAATGGCGTGCAATGCGTACAAATGGCGTAGACGAACGTTATTGTACAGGAAAAGATACCACAGACTGGGAAAAGTTCGAAAAATGGGCTGAAACCGTTCCTTATACCTTCCGCAACCCGTTGTATCATTGGACACACCTGGAATTGAAGACTGCTTTCGGCATCGACAAGATTTTAAGCCCCAAGACTGCACGCGAAATTTACGACGAGTGTAACGAGAAGCTGGCTCAGCCGGAATACTCAGCTCGCGGAATGATGCGTCGTTACCACGTGGAAGTAGTATGTACTACGGACGATCCGATTGATTCTCTGGAATATCATATCCAGACACGCGAAAGCGGTTTTGAAATCAAAATGTTGCCTACCTGGCGCCCGGACAAGGCAATGGCAGTAGAAGTTCCTGCCGACTTCCGCGCTTATGTAGAAAAACTGTCTGCAGTAAGCGGCGTGACAATCTCAAATTTTGACGATATGATTGCGGCTCTCCGCAAACGTCATGACTTCTTCGCCGAACAGGGTTGCCGCTTGTCCGACCACGGTATCGAAGAGTTCTATGCAGAAGATTACACCGACGCAGAAATCAAAGCTATATTTAATAAGGTATATGGCGGAGCTGAATTGACTAAAGAAGAAATTCTGAAATTCAAGTCTGCTATGTTGGTAATCTTCGGAGAAATGGACTGGGAAAAAGGATGGACTCAGCAGTTCCACTACGGTGCTATCCGTAACAACAATACGAAGATGTTCAAATTGTTAGGACCCGATACAGGCTTCGACTCTATCGGCGAATTTACAACAGCCAAGGCAATGTCTAAATTCCTCGACCGCCTGAACGTTAACGGCAAGTTGACCAAGACAATCCTTTATAACCTGAATCCTTGCGCCAATGAAGTGATTGCCACTATGCTGGGCAACTTCCAGGATGGCTCGATAGCCGGCAAGATTCAGTTCGGTTCCGGATGGTGGTTCCTCGACCAGAAAGATGGTATGGAAAAACAAATGAACGCGTTGTCAGTACTTGGACTTTTGAGCCGTTTCGTAGGTATGCTGACAGACTCCCGTTCATTCCTTTCCTATCCACGCCACGAATACTTCCGCCGTACATTATGTAATTTGGTAGGACGTGATGTGGAGAACGGAGAAATTCCGGTATCTGAAATGGATCGCGTAAATCAGATGATCGAAGACATCAGCTACAACAATGCCAAGAACTTCTTCAAATTCTAAAACAAGAATTACTAAATAGTAATACCGCTGTCGGGGCACGATGCTCCACAGCGGTATTTTTTTTTAAAACTAACGTTCCTCTCCTTGTAGTTTCATATACGATTCTATTGTCACTTGTCACCTTTTATAGTTAAAGAGTTAGTAATCAATAAAATAGTGGTGACAATAAGCGGTGATAATAAGGTGATAATAGAATTTATATGAATTCATTTATCACCTTCTATTATCACCCATATTTCCTACTACACTGATTACCAACATTTAAACAGAAACTAACATCTTTTTCTCTTTATCACAGAGAACTGTATTTTCGACCCGAGAATTGTATTTTCACCCCCTTTTTGCCTTCTATAATTCCTATTAATCCATTATTTCTCCCTCCAGTCAACAACAAAATTTTATTTGCTAAAGCATTAAACGATGCTTCTTTGGCCTCCTAAGAGATTTTAGATGGCATGTATAATAGTTAAAGCCGGTATACCTAATACATCAACAAGCCTTGATTAATACATTTTGCAGGATATATGCTCTCGTTTTACGTACGTGAAACATTCAGACTACGCACGTGATCCCATCAGCCCACGTACATGAACCGATGGGATCACGTACCTGAAACTTGTTCTTATTGCTTTCAAAAGACATTAACTTAGCATACAAAAGGGATTAATCAACGAAGCATAGACTATTAAACCAGGCAGGTCTGATTAAATCGGCAAGCATCTTTCGGGCTAAGGAGCAACAAGTCCCGAAGAGTAGGCTCAAATTGAGTTGAAGAGTAGTCCTCACAAGATTTACAACTGATCCCTTACAAGGCAGTTCATATAAACAAAAAAAGAAGTAACTAAGTTACTTCTTCATTCTTTGTACACCCTCAGGGATTCGAACCCTGGACCCACTGATTAAGAGTCAGTTGCTCT
>OGJD01000977.1_pt1 | contig 19531 bp, 10 predicted proteins | sample 1571971 | NCBI WGS metagenome assembly OGJD01 (sample SAMEA2582117, study PRJEB24529) | metagenome | biome: Human gut stool | place: China | collected 2011
AAAAGAAACTTACTCATTCTCATATATTTCCTCCTCCGCCTCCTCTGCCCGTCCACGGCCTCCGCCCAGCCGCAAACGCCGCAAGAAGCTACCCCCGACTCCATCCGCATCAGCCTGCTGACCTGCGCCTCGGGTGGGGAAATCTATTCCCTGTTTGGCCACACCGCCATCCGTTACGAAAACTTCACCCGGGGCATTGACGCCGTCTTCAACTACGGCATGTTCAATTTCAACGCCCCCAACTTCATCTTCCGCTTCGCCCTGGGAGAGACGGACTATCAACTAGGCGTAACCAATTACGAACACTTCGCCTCCGAGTACAACTACCTGGGACGGGACGTCTGGCAACAGACCCTGAACCTCACCCAAGCAGAAAAAGAACACCTCTTCAACCTGCTTCAGGAAAACTACCGGCCCGAAAACCGCATATATCGCTATAACTTCTTCTACGACAACTGCGCCACCCGTCCGCGCGACCAGATAGAGGCCGCCATCGACGGCACCTTGCAGTATGCTGACAATATGACCGATACCGACACGGGAGTCACTTTCCGCGATTTGCTGCATAAATATAGTGAAGGTCATCCGTGGTCACGCTTCGGCATGGACCTGTGCATGGGCAGCAAAGCCGACCAACCCATCAACCGACGACTGATGATGTTCGTCCCCTTCTATGTGCAGGACTTCTTCAACACAGCCCGGATCGTAGACAATGAAGGCCAGGCACGTCCCCTCGTATCCTCCGAAGAGAAAATAGTGGTAACCGGACTGACTGATGCCGACCACCGCTCCGGAGGAATCACCCCGATGCAATCGGCCCTGCTGCTGTTTGTGCTGGTGGCAGCCGCTACCATCTACGGCATCCGCCGCGGGAAAACCCTCTGGGGACTCGACCTAATCCTGTTTTTCTGTGCCGGAATAGCCGGGTGCATCCTCGCCTTCCTCGCCCTCTTCTCCCAACACCCCGCAGTAAGCCCCAATTACCTGCTGTTCGTATTCCATCCCCTGCACTTATTTTGCCTCCCGTGGATGATAAATAAGGTGAGAAAACGGCAGAAAAGCTGGTACATGAGGACGAATTGCGCTGTTTTAACACTTTTTATACTGCTTTGGGCGATAATACCGCAAAGAATTGACTTAGCTGTATTACCTTTGGCACTTTGTTTGCTGGTACGTTCAGCAAGCAATCTTATTTTGACATTGAAAAAGAGATAAATGAAAAAGGGACTGATTACTTCCATACTCGCACTTACTTTCACCGGTCTGCAAGCACAACCGTTGCCTGCCACACCTAAATTAGTGGTTACACTGACGATTGACCAACTGCGCACCGACTATATGGAAGCATTCTCAACCCTCTACGGAGAGAAAGGTTTCAAAAGACTGATGCGCGAAGGGAAAGTGTTCTACCAGACCGAATTCCCTTTCAACGGAACAGACCGCGCTTCTGCCATTGCTGCCATCTACAGCGGCACGACGCCTTCGATGAACGGCATCATATCCCAGTACTGGATGGATGCAAGCACCCTGCGCCCCGTGAATTGCGTGGACGACGGCGCATTTATGGGCAACTTCACCGACGAAAACTCTTCTCCCTCCCAATTACTGACCTCTACCATTGCCGACGAACTGAAAGTAGCCACCCGCAACAAAGGCCTGGTGTATGCCATCGCCCCCTCGCGCGACGCGGCCGTACTGGCTGCCGGACATACCGGAAACGGTGCTTTCTGGCTGAACGAGAACACAGGCAAATGGTGCAGCACTACATATTACAGCGAGTTCCCGTGGTGGGTAAGCCAGTACAACGAACGGAAATCACCCGACTTCCGCATCCGCGACATGGTATGGGAACCGGCACACCCCATCAACAAATATACATTCCTGCCCGAATGGCGGGACCAGCCCTTCAAATATAAGTTCGACAGCGAACGACGCAATAAATTCCGCCGACTGCTCACCAGCCCGTTCATCAACGACGAAGTGAACCTGCTGACAGAAGAACTTCTGGAAAAGAGCACCATCGCCAAAGATGAGATACCCGACCTGCTGGCACTGACCTATTACGCCGGAAACTACAACCATAAGAGTACGCAGGAATGTGCCATGGAAATGCAGGACACGTATGTACGCCTCGACCGCAGCATTGCCGCACTGCTCGACCTCATCGACCGCAAAGTAGGTCTGCACAACGTCGTCTTCTGCATCACCTCTACGGGCTATGCCGATCCGGAAGCTCCCGATCTCGGCCTGTACCGCATCCCCGGCGGGGAATTCTACCTGAACCGCTGCGCCACTCTGCTGAACATGTATCTCATGGCCACGTATGGCGAAGGACAGTACGTAGAGACTTATCATAACCAGCAAATTTATCTCAACCATAAATTAATAGAGAACAAGCAGCTGAATCTGGCGGAAATTCAAGACAAGTCCGCCGACTTCCTGATACAATTCAGCGGAGTGAACGAGGCGTATTCAGCCCACCGCCTGCTGCTGGGTCCCTGGTCGCCCCAGATAGAACTTGCCCGGAACAGCTTTCATCGCAAACGTTCGGGCGACTTACTGATAGACGTATTGCCCGGCTGGACTATCGTGGAAGAAAATGCCACCGATAACCGCGTGGTACGTCATGCCAATGTTCCTGCTCCGCTCATCTTCCTGGGCGGTGGAGTGAAGCCCGAAACGATCCGGGTTCCCGTCAATATTACCCGCGTAGCCCCCACCCTGTCAAGTGTGATGCGCATCCGCGCTCCGAATGCTTGCACAGAGACTCCACTGAATTTCTGAGGTCTCGGAATTAAATGATAATTTTAGGCGCGGATTACACGGATTACACGGATTTTTTATGAATCAATGTAATAGCGTAGCCTTTAATCCGCGTAATCCGTGTAATCCGCGCCTAATCTTTGATAACAGGTTTACAAATTATCATTTAACTAGCCTAGACTCACATCAAATAAACAGCGCAAAAATGTGTAATCTGTATAAAAATCAGTAACTTTGCGCACTCAATCAACTTAGTAAATAATAATAAAAATAGATATAAAATGGGATTTAATGAATTTTTAAGCTCGATTTTCGGCAACAAATCCACACGCGACATGAAAGAAATTCAGCCGTGGGTGGACAAGATCAAAGCCGCTTACCCGGAAGTTGCCAAACTCGATAACGACGCCTTACGCGCCAAGACAGAAGAACTGAAAGAATATATCCGCAATTCTGCCGCCGACCAACGCGCCAAGGTGGAAGAACTCAAAGCTGGTATCGAAGAAATCGAACTGGAAAACCGTGAAGAAGTTTTCGCACAGATAGATAAGATAGAAAAGGATATACTGGAAACTTACGAAAAAGCTCTTGAAGAAGTACTCCCGGTAGCTTTCTCTATTGTGAAAGAAACTGCCAAACGCTTATCCGAAAATGAAGAAATCGTAGTAACGGCTACCGAATTCGACCGTCACCTGGCTGCCACGAAAGACTTCGTACGCATTGAAGGCGACAAAGCCATCTGGCAAAACCACTGGCAAGCCGGCGGTACGGAAATTGTCTGGAACATGGTACACTACGATGTACAGTTGTTCGGTGGCGTCGTATTGCATAAAGGTAAGATTGCCGAAATGGCAACAGGTGAAGGTAAGACATTGGTGGCTACCCTCCCCGTATTCCTCAACGCACTGACCGGAAACGGTGTACACGTGGTTACCGTGAATGATTACCTCGCCAAACGTGACTCCGAATGGATGGGACCTCTTTATATGTTCCACGGCTTGAGCGTGGATTGTATCGACCGCCATCAACCGAACTCCGACGCGCGCCGTCAGGCATACCTGGCAGACATCACGTTCGGTACAAACAACGAATTCGGTTTCGACTACCTGCGTGACAACATGGCTATCAGCCCGAAAGACCTTGTACAACGTCAGCACAACTATGCCATCGTCGATGAGGTCGACTCGGTATTGATTGACGACGCCCGTACTCCGTTGATTATCTCCGGTCCTGTACCGAAAGGCGACGACCAATTGTTCGAGCAACTCCGTCCGTTAGTAGAACGTCTGGTAGAAGCACAGAAAGTATTGGCTACCAAATATCTCTCCGAAGCAAAGAAACTGATCGCATCCAACGATAAGAAAGAGGTGGAAGAAGGATTCCTCGCTTTATACCGCAGCCACAAGGCATTGCCGAAAAACAAGGCTTTGATTAAGTTCCTTAGTGAACAGGGGATCAAGGCAGGTATGCTCAAAACGGAAGAGATCTACATGGAACAGAACAACAAGCGTATGCATGAAGTTACTGATCCGCTGTATTTCGTGATCGACGAGAAACTGAATAGTGTAGACCTGACAGACAAGGGTGTAGACCTGATTACCGGTAACTCTGAAGACCCGACATTGTTCGTTCTTCCGGACATCGCCGGACAACTTTCGGAACTGGAAAACCAACATCTGACTAACGAACAACTGCTTGAAAAGAAAGATGAACTTCTGACAAACTATGCCATCAAATCGGAACGTGTACACACCATCAACCAGTTGTTGAAGGCTTACACCATGTTCGAGAAAGATGATGAATATGTAGTGATCGACGGACAGGTGAAGATTGTAGACGAGCAGACAGGCCGTATCATGGAAGGTCGTCGCTACTCTGACGGATTGCACCAGGCTATCGAAGCCAAGGAACGTGTGAAAGTGGAAGCTGCTACGCAGACCTTTGCAACGATTACTTTGCAGAACTACTTCCGTATGTATCACAAACTGTCCGGTATGACCGGTACTGCTGAAACGGAAGCAGGCGAACTTTGGGACATCTACAAATTGGACGTAGTCGTGATCCCGACCAACCGTCCGATTGCAAGAAAGGATATGAACGACCGCGTTTACAAGACGAAACGCGAAAAGTATAAAGCTGTTATCGAGGAAATCGAAAAATTGGTTCAAGCAGGACGTCCGGTATTGGTGGGTACTACCTCGGTAGAAATCTCCGAAATGTTGAGCAAAATGCTTACCATGCGTAAGATTGAACACAAGGTATTGAACGCCAAACTACACCAGAAAGAAGCGGACATCGTTGCTACTGCCGGTTTGAGCGGAACAGTAACCATTGCTACCAATATGGCTGGTCGTGGTACCGACATCAAGTTAAGTCCGGAAGTGAAGGCTGCGGGCGGTTTGGCTATTATCGGTACGGAACGTCACGAATCCCGTCGTGTAGACCGCCAGTTGCGTGGTCGTGCAGGACGTCAGGGTGACCCGGGTTCTTCTGTATTCTTCGTGTCACTGGAAGATGACTTGATGCGTCTGTTCTCTTCCGACCGTATTGCCAGTGTAATGGACAAACTCGGTTTCCAGGAAGGCGAAATGATCGAGCACAAGATGATTTCCAATTCTATCGAACGTGCCCAGAAGAAGGTGGAAGAAAACAACTTCGGTATTCGTAAACGTCTGTTGGAATATGACGACGTAATGAACAAGCAGCGTACAGTGGTTTACACCAAACGCCGCCACGCTTTGATGGGTGAACGTATCGGTATGGACATCGTGAACATGATTTGGGACCGTTGTGCCAATGCTATCGAAAACAATGATTATGAAGGCTGCCAAATGGAACTGCTTCAGACATTGGCGATGGAAACTCCGTTCACTGAAGAAGAATTCCGTAACGAGAAGAAAGAAAAGTTGGCCGAAAAGACTTTCAACATTGCGATGGATAACTTCAAACGCAAAACTGAACGTCTGGCACAGATCGCTAATCCGGTTATCAAACAGGTATATGAAAACCAGGGACACATGTACGAAAACATCCTGATTCCTATTACAGACGGTAAACGAATGTATAATATCTCTTGTAACCTGAAAGCGGCTTACGAATCGGAATCTAAAGAAGTGGTGAAATCGTTCGAGAAATCAATCCTGCTCCACGTTATCGACGAAGCATGGAAAGAAAACCTCCGCGAACTGGACGAACTGAAACATTCCGTACAGAACGCAAGTTACGAACAGAAAGACCCGCTGTTGATTTATAAACTGGAATCTGTGACTTTGTTCGACGCCATGGTGAACAAGATCAACAACCAGACTATATCTATCTTGATGCGCGGACAAATTCCTGTACAGGAAGCTCCGGACGAACAGGCTGCCCGTCGTGTGGAAGTGCGTCAGGCTGCTCCTGAACAACGTCAGGATATGAGCAAGTATCGCGAAAACAAGCAGGACTTGAGTGATCCGAACCAGCAGGCTGCTGCCAGCCAGGATACTCGTGAACAGCAGAAACGTGAACCCATCCGTGCAGAAAAGACTGTAGGACGTAACGATCCTTGCCCATGCGGAAGCGGTAAGAAGTATAAGAACTGTCACGGTAAAAACCTTTAAGAAGTTGAGAAGGGAGAGTTGAGAGCTAAAAGTTGAGTTAGTAGGAGTTTCTATTTCTTTGCGCTCATTTTTGAATCAGCTTCGCTCAAAAGCCTTATTTAATTTTTAACATTAAGGTATAATCTCAAGTTTCAATACACAAAAGAAAGTCTCAAACGGTTAAAAACTGTTTGAGACTTTCTTTTATTCCTCCAAAATTGTACTTTTGTTCAAATTACTAAATAGAACAAAACTATGGCAAAATCTTATTCACTGGCTTTCGTCACTATCTTCCTGCTGACACTGGGCAGTTGTCAGAGTTTGGAACAGATTTCCATTGATTATCTGCAACCTGCCGACTTGAGCTTTCCTCCGCAACTCCGGAAAGTAGCTATCGTGAATAACACCAGCAACACCCCGGATAACAAACTAATAACAACGACTGAAAAAATCAAAGAAGGTACACCACTGGTAAGTCGTGCAACGGCATACGCCAACGGAGATCCCAAGATTGCCACCGAATCACTGGCTGAAGAAATCGCACATCAGAATTACTTTGAAGAAGTAGTCATCTGTGATTCCGCTTTGCGGGCAAATGATAAACTGGCCCGCGAAAGTACGTTGAGCCAGGAGGAAGTCCGTCAGTTAGCCTCTAGTTTGGGAGTGGATTTTATCATTGCACTGGAAAATCTGCAACTCAAAGCAACTAAATCTGTCCGTTTTCTGAATGAGTTCAACTGTTTTCAAGGAGCAGTAGACGTAAAAGTATATCCCACGGTGAAAGTGTATCTTCCCGAACGTAGCCGGCCGATGACTACGCTCCATCCTAACGACAGTATCTTTTGGGAAGAGTTTGGAGGTACTGCCGTAGAAGCTGCCACCCGCATGATTCGCGACAAACAAATGCTGGAGGAAGCGGCGGTATTTGCAGGGACAGTTCCGGTGAAATATCTCGTCCCCATGTGGAAAAAAGGAACACGGTATCTGTATACCGGAGGCTCGGTTCCCATGCGTGATGCTGCCATCTATGTACGCGAAAATTCATGGGACGACGCATACGAACTTTGGAACCAGGCTTTCGAAGGTACCAAGAACCAAAAGAAGAAGATGCGGGCAGCTCTCAACATAGCTGTTTATTATGAAATGAAAGATAGTCTGGCTAAAGCGGAAGAATGGGCGGAAAAAGCACAGCAACTAGCCAAGAAAATTGATAAAAAGAATATCACAGATAGTGTTCAGGCCAGCATTGACGATGTGCCGAATTATTATCTTACGTCCTTGTATTTAGCCGAATTGAAGGAGAGAAACGCTCAATTACCTAAGTTAAAATTACAAATGAGCCGATTTAATGATGATTTTTAAGGAAATTGTGTATCAAATCTTATTTTTTTTATACCTTTGAACTTATAAAAAGAAGGAACCCATGAAACTAAGCCAACAATCACTATCCATTATCGAATCGGCTATCCAAAAGGCAGTCGCTAAATATACATGTAACTGTGAACAAACAGTTGTAACCGATATACATCTCCAACCGGACCAGACATCGGGACAACTTAATATTTACAATGATGATGATGAAGAACTGGCAAACATCATGATCGAAGAATGGGCTACGTATGAAGGGGATGATTTCCTTGAAAGTGTGGAACCTTCTCTACGCAACATTCTTTGCAGAATGAAAGATGCCGGAGACTTCGACAAGGTGACTATCCTGAAGCCTTACTCTTTCGTTTTGGTGGATGAAGAGAAAGAGACCATAGCGGAATTGTTACTGGTGGACGATGATACGATCCTGGTGAACGATGAATTGCTGAAAGGGTTGGATAAGGAATTGGACGAGTTCTTAAAAGAGTTGTTGGAAAAATAATATACAGCATTTTTAGGATAGAGTTCGTTCAGGATTAATATAAATATCCGAGATCATTATATAAAGAGAATCGGAAGCAAGCAGGGTATTTCCTGTTGCTTCCGATTATTTTTATAGATACTTCCCTATTGATTATTTATTATATTTGATTGAGATATTAGCAAGTCGAAGCGGCATGAAGCTCGATACGCCGGACGGAAGTCGAACAGGTCGCAATCTGATACAGATATTATCGCGGTTCAATAAGGCATCCGGCAACTTAAAGTCATAGACTTTATAACCAGGAATGTTCTTCTCCGTCTGTCCACCTGCAGCCGTTCTATCAAACTGTCCCAGAATGGTAAACTCTGAATTATCTACTTTCACCCATTCACCACTCATCGAATAAGCATATTCAACTACTGCAACAGGGCCACCTCCCCAACTTGCATTCATTTCAACCTGAAGAGACAGGGATGTAGAAATACCTACTGTCGATATTTTGTCTACGTAAAAATATGAACTTGTAGACCACGGTTTACTATTGAAGGCTCCTCCTCGCATACGCCCATAATATCCATCTGTGGTATTAAGATTCATATCTCCCCGGAAATCATCCTGGAAACCTAATATGTAATCTGCATAGGTTTGCTGGAAATGCTTATTCCCGTCTTTATTAAGAGTAGCATTTGACTGCGATGCTTCTCCGCCTGTAGGATGATACTCCGTAAATGTAGAAGCACCTATTTCTTTCCAATCGGGCACATTACAATCCCACTCCACGAGCACCGAAGTGATCTCGTTCATATCACCGATATTGATGTCCTCTCTATGAAGCGGAAGAATACACAACCGACTTTCGGAGATGTCAAAATTGGTAAGCTTGACTTTCGCTACGATTCCGGTGATGGTTCCTGAACCTTTAGGAAGTGTCTCATGCGCATAAGGAGCATCGAGCGAAGTAAGCATATATGTATTAGAGCCGTTTTTATCTCTGATGCAGGTTGGATAGTATCTGTAGTATGCCGGGAATTTCTCCACCCAATAATTTTTATTCGCCTTACGGTCGGCAGCTCCCGGATCGGTAGTCTTGAAATTAGTAAATGCGCCTACCGGAGAGGCAATCTCGACATCTTTTAAGGTCACAAGGCTGAATACCATATTATCCGTTAGTTCTGCGATTGTTTTTTCAGGAATCGTGAAGGTGGAAAGTTCCGAACTGATTACATGGGCGGCAGTGATACCGCTAATCAGTCTGTAGGTAAAGCTGCCCTCTGATTCTTCCTTTATCGTTCCATCTTTCAAACACAATGAGACTTTGGCAAATTGCGCAAATGTAATCAGAGACTCTGATTCAAATACCACTGTCTCCCCGGTCTCATTCTGAATGACATAACGATTGTTCGGGAAGTTTTTCGATGTACCAGTGGCAACGATCGTTCCTTCAATATATACATTGTTAGTAATTCCACCGACAGGATAACCATAAACGGTTGGATAGCTGACAAGTTCTGCATTCGCATATTCAGAATATGCTTGCGACAGGTTGATTGTAGTCGTGGCTTTACGTTGGTATTGATCGTCATAACTCAATACGATACTTCCTGTACGGGGTGATTGAGAATTTGTTTCCGTATTGAAATAAAGTTTTCCGTCACTTATCCGATACTCTTTCACCCATTCCACTGTCGGCGTAATCACAATATCCGTTTCAGGCACATTGGTCGAAATATCCATATTATATTCGCCTCCTTTGGTAAAGAGTTCCATATTATCACTGGCAGGAACTATAAATGGATAACGGGATAGTTGTTTTATCTTGATTACATCCGAAGTCTTCCCATCTTTTGTAAACACACGAATATCACAGAAACGTTCGGAATCACTGATATTTTCATCATAAGTCACTGTGAAATAAGTTCTTGATGACTGGGCTCCACGTATATCTGTAGAAAACCAGGTTGATTCTGCAAAGTCTATGCGCCACTCGGTATTGGATTTCACTTCAACCTGAACCGGAGCACCTTCAGCCTGAAGAATAATCTCATTATTTGTTATTTCCAATATGCCGGCTTCATTTTCGTCAGAGCATGACGGAAACATGATAATTGCCATCACAGCCCCAAAAGCTGCCCAGGCTATTGAATCTTTAATTTTCATATTCATCAATTATTAGATTTAATTTCACCTGTTTTATATAGTATCTCATAAGCTTCATTTCGATCATTCAACACAAAGATCTGAAACTTCTCTCCTCCCGGATAAACACGTGTAACAACATGTCCGGCGGGTTTTATCTTCAAACCGTCTTCACCCAGCCTGCTCCTGTTACTGTCTACCATACCGGCGGCAAAAACCGACCGTTCACCGGCATAAAGGCTTTGAGACAGCATCCGGCTTAGCGGAGCCGGTTGAGGATGATAGTAATCCCACACGGGAATCACGTAGGCTTGCGCTTTCACTTGGGAAATGTAGGTATCACACATAGCGTCAGAGTATGCATGATGATTGGCCACTACCACATCTGTTTCGCCCAGCAATGTAGCTACAGGTGTTTCTATGTCAAACCATTCCGGCGCTTTTTCCACTCCAAGGATATCTCCGCCCGAGAAGTAATCGAAATTACCGTATGTGATACGTATTCCGCAACTGCAACGGTTCTCGTTCAACTGTTCGCTCGAAGAAGCGGTAGATGGCACAAGCTCTTTGGAAGTCGTTCCGCTGCCTGTCCAAATTTTACCGTTACCCACAATATTACGTACTTCGAATGTAGGATAGGAACCCGGAGCTTTTAATAGTTTGATTTGTGTGTTACTTCCTGTCACAAACCCTTCATTCTTTTTACCTTCCCGGTCACGAGCGGCAACATATAATTTATAGTTTGAGATATGGGCACCCGTAACTTTAGCCGCTGTCGGATAATCGTATGTAGGGTAGCCACGATCTATCAATGTGGAAATATCCAGAAGATTACCCACATGAGTTATTCCGGTAAGTTTGTAGTCCAGCCCTACTTTTTCGATTGCCAGTTTTCCATTCTGTCCGATATGGTCTGTATCGAAGTGAGTGAGCAAGGCATAATCAATAGCACCGTTATTTTTCAACGGCAATGAGAAATGTTTTATATATTGGGCAATCCATTCAGCAGGCCGTTTAGAGTCATTAGGAACTGCTTTCATAATCTCCTGGGTACCGGTGTGTACTCCCAAATCTCCTGCATCCAGCAACATGGTAGTCCCGTCCGGGAAAATAAGATAGGCTGCATTCCCTCTTCCCGTGCTAATCTGATGAATGTCCAAATAACCAGCCTGCCACTCCGGAAGGTATTCATACACTTTATCTACAGCATCATCCGGAAAAGGCTTTTCCTGTTGGCAACTAGCGAATGTAGGCAGCATCATAACGGCTCCTAGAAATAATATCTTACTATTCATTGTTTTATTCTTTAATGTTCTATTAATCAATTTGTTTAACACTGTATATACCGGCTTCCTCTTTCGTCATTTCATTGCCGCCTCCATATCCCGGATTCTGTCTCAAGACGTTGCTGACGGAAATTGACTTTTCCGGAATAGGAAAGAGTTCATAATGATCGTCATTAGTAGGCCTGTGATCCCACCAGGCGCCTGTTGTATATAAGCCCCAGCGACGAAGATCGGTACGACGACGCTGCTCGCCAAGAAATTCGACCATCCACTCATCGAGAATCCGATACTTGTCAATATTCGTTTCAGTCACCGGATCAGGGTCTACTTCATTCTCAAAGTTGCGTTTACGCACTTCGTTGAAAAGATTGGCTGCTTCTTTCTTATATCCGCTTCTGTATTTACATTCGGCAAGCATATAATAGATTTCTGCAAAACGAAGAACCGGATAGTCAGGATTAAAAGCAAGTGTCTTGTCTGTATTGTCCGGCACCGGCAGTTTGCACAAACGTATTCCCGAATTCTCTTCTCCGGTACTTATATTGGAAGGAAGTTCATTTACGGAAGAATATTCTCCGTCTTTCACTTTCTTAAATTGTGCTACCTGGTCAACAAATTCAAGAACCTCACCCGGGTATTCATACAGTCCCGTACATTTCACCTCTGTTCCACTTCTTGATATACGTTGTAATTTTCCGTAAAGAAACATTCCTTCGTATTTGCCATTTCCTTTATATACATACAATTTCTTACGAAGGTCTTTCGCATGAAACTTGGCAAAAGGACGTCCGAGTTTGTCCGTATAAGGATCACCATTGGGTTTCAGAGATGGTTGGAGATGCATACCGTTCGTAGAGGAATAGCCGCTAAGATCGAAATAGTTCTTCGCATTATAATGATTATAACGTTCGAACTGCCACTGAAACAGAGTTCCTTTTGCATATTGCGACTGAACGGACCACATCACTTCTTTCGACTTGTTATTTTCGAAGGTGAAAGGACCGAACCAGTCTTCTTCCAACTCGTAATAGCCGTATTTACCGTCTAGTAAATCCTGACAAATCTGCGCACATTCAGCAAAGCGACTTTCCCCTGTATAGACTTCTGCATTAAAATATAATTGAGCAAGTAGAGCAGCCGCGGTTCCCTGGCGTAAGTAACCTTCTTCCAGCATATCTGCTGTTTTTTTCTCTAATTTGGGGATGGCGGCAAGCAGGAGTTCTTCCACATAATTAAAGGTTTCCCGTGCTGTGGAACGTGGAGATTCCTCTGTGGTAGAACGTCGGTAAATAGGCATACCGCCATAGAAATCAAGTCCTCTCAAATAGAAATAGGCCACTAATGTCTGGAGCTGCATCTGATGATCTGCCTTCAGTTCTTCCGTCATACCTAATGAAACATAGTCTACACCAGCTAAGTCTTCTTTACAGGCTAAAGCCATGGCTACTCCCATACCTACTCCACGCCATGTTTCTTCGTTGTTGGGGTGAAGTGGTGTCCAGTCATGGTGTTGCAGCTGGGCGTATCGGACATCATTGTAATGTATTCCTTTTTGTGTGACACACATCTCGTCTGTTGTACATTCCTGAAGAATGGCACGGTCGAATCCGTGAAACCAACGCCAGTGCGTGAAAGAGCGTACCAGAAAAGAGTAGACAGTTTCCTTAGATGTGAAATAAGTATCCGGAGTTACTTCGGAATACCACTTCTCATCCAGATTAGTACAACCGGAGGCCACCAGAAGGGTGAGGAAAGAGATTATAATTAGAATATTTCGTCTCATATCATTATATTAGTTTATAGGTACTTTACTATTAGAATTGGATTTTCATACCAAAGGTATATCTACGAGTTTCAGGGTAAATATTATTAAACCATTCATAACCGGGATCCAAACCGTTCACATTCACTTCCGGATTCAATCCTGAATATTTTGTGAAACAGGCAACGTTACGGACGGTCAGGTAAAGATCAATCTTATCTATATACTTTTGCCATTTTTTCATGTTAAGAGAATACCCCAGGCTAATGGCATCAATCTTCAAGAATGTACCATCCTCAAGCCAGTAATCGCAAAGTTGCTTTACTTCTTTGATGTGCCGGTTATCAATGTATGCGTTGCGAAGAACATTCTGGCCTGCCACTTCAGAAAGTCCATAGTACATATTTATGGTATTGAACACATCGAAATCGATCCAGCTACGCAGGTTGATGCCTAAAGAGAGATTTTTGTAAGTGAAGGTATGATCCCATGATACCATCAATGCAGGAATGGCATTGCCGATATATCGTTTGTCGTCATACGTTTTTTTATCGCTAAGGATTACATTGTCATTCTTATCATACAGAAGCCACCTGCCATTGTCCGTGATACCGGCATATTTCCAGATGTAATAGCTTCCGATTTTTGTTCCGGCCTCAATTCTACCGGCTGATCCGTTTGTACCCGGTGACGGAAATCCTACACGATCCTGATAGGTATTATTGCCCCACAAAGAGGTAATTTTGGAGGAGGAGTGTGATAGGCGCATAGTAGTTGTCCAATTAAAGTTTCTGGTTTTGACAGGTACTCCTCCTATCTCGAACTCCCATCCGGTATTCTCAAGATTACCGTAATTCATGGTGGTTGTTTCATAAACAGCAGGAGGATTGGGAACGTTGATATTATATAACATTCCGGAAACTCTTCTCTTATAGATATCAAACTTACCAAAAAGACGGTTATTCAGAAATGCATAATCCAAGCCGATGTTAAGCTCTGCTTTCTTTTCCCAGTGCAAGTCATAATTGACGTTACGGGCCGGTCCATAAGAGGTGATCCATGTACCGTTATACGGCCACATTGAATTGGAAGAATACATGGCAGTGGATGCTCCTGCAGAGAAATTGTTATTTCCCGTTACACCGTAACCAACGCGTACTTTAAGGTCATCGAGAAAACTGACATCACGCAGAAAGGCTTCATTGGATATACGCCATCCACCTGATACAGCCCAAAATGTTCCCCAACGATGATTCTTTCCGAATTTTGACGAGCCCTCGTGGCGAACACTTCCTGTAAGCATATAGCGGTCTTTATAGCTATAATTCGCCCGACCAAAGAATGAGATAAGACGTTCACGGGGATATTTGTGGGAAGACATTGCCGCCTTTCCGTCGGAAAGCCAGCTACCTGTCCCCATATCCCAAGCCCCTACTCCATCCACAGGAAAATCGTAGTTAGTCATATTAAAGTTTTCAGAGTTATTTTCCCAATAACTATATCCGGCTACCGCACTAACCGTATGGTCGTCTGCAAAAACACGCATGAAATTGATGGTAGGTTCAAAAGAGACATTGACTGTTTTGCTATATGCATGAAATCCTCTTCCTTTATAACTTCCATTTAAAGAGGTTCTGTGTAACGCGGACGTATAATGTGTCTGCTGATACTGGCGATCTTCCCAGCCAAGAGTGGCTTGTGCCGAGAATCCGGCAGGCAAATTGAGCTTTACCGTCGCATCCGCCTTCAGCCATTTATCAACATTATCTGCCTGTTTCAACATTACTTCTGCTAAAGGATTGTAATATTCACTACCACCAACCAATACATTATATCCTGTTTCACTAGTGCTGTCATATACATGTTCCGTCGGATTCATCTTCAATGCCATGTCGAAATAGGAACTACTGCTCCGCTGATCCCGGTGTGCTTCCCGGTATTCTGTGTGCAAGCCTATTTCCAGCAAATCATCGAGAAGGTTAAAATTTGCATTGATGCGCCCCGAATAGTCTTTACGGTTGTCACCAATTGCGATACCTTTTTGATCCTGTGCCATAATAGTAGCATATATTTTAGCTGTATGGCCGCCGCCCGAGAGGTTGACAACATGGCGTTGGGAGAGTGCTCCTTCATTCAAAAGTTCACCGTACCAGTCGGTGGATGCCCCTAAATCAGTTCCTACTCCAAACCTTACGAAAGCATCACGATCAAGGACCTGCGGTCTCCTGGAAACTTGCTCGGTAGAGAGTTCGCCCGTATATGATAAGGTTATGGGACCTTCTTTTGCTTTCTTGGTAGTCACTAAGATGACACCACCGGCTGCTCTTGTTCCGTAAATAGCACCTGCAGAGGCATCTTTCAAAACATCAATAGACTGAATATCTTCCTGACTGATAGAACGTAAATCACCTCCGGGAATTCCGTCTATCACAATCAAAGGAGAAGAGGAAGCATTGATGGACGCTACTCCACGCAGCTGGAAACTGGCAGAAGCATTCGGACTGGAAGTCTCGGAAACATTCATACCGGAGATTTTACCCTTTAAAGCTGTCGCAATGGTAGAGCCTCCCATTCCAGTCACTAAATCTTTGGATGATATGGAAGTGATGGAACTGGTCACTGCACGTTTCTCCATCGTTCCATAACCGATAACGACTACCTCATCCAGCAACTGATGATCTTCTTTCAATACCACTGACAAGTTTGTACGGTTTCCCACCTTTACTTCAAGAGACTGAAAACCGATATATGAAATCAGTAATACAGCATTTGACGCAACTGACAGGTTAAATTTTCCATCCAAATCAGACACTGTACCTTTCCCGGCCACTCCTTTCTCCTGAATACTGGCACCAATCACCGGATCTCCATTCGTATCTACAATCACTCCTTGTATCTTTTTCGAAGTTGCTTCCGTTTGCTCTTGTTTTACCGGTACGGGAACCAGAACGATATACCCTTTTTCTATCTTGTAAGTAAACCCCGTTCCCGCGAGCAACTTATCCAAAACAATAGAGAGTTTTTGTTTCTTAAAATCAACACTCAATGTCCGATTCACATCTATTTTAGTCCGACTATAAGTAATGCTTAATTGAGTCTGACTTTCAATAGCATCAAAAGCTTTCAACAAAGTTATGTTTTTTCCGGCAATAGTAATCAACTGATTCTGCCCATAGATAGTACCCAAAGGGACTATAAAGAATAAGGTTAACAATAAAATACGCAAATTACTGGTATGTTTTATAGTAAAATAAGAATTAAAATTCATACTTTTGTATATTAAATGAATACTACATTTAAGGTTCACTATTTCCTAAAATTTTAAATGATAACGGTATTTATTTCGGGTTGGACAAAAGGATCAGTTTTGTCCAACCTTTTTATGGATGGGTACCTCCTTTCTTACTCTTATTCGCCGGTGAAGCAGCTGTCAGTATCACAACCTTATTGTCTGTGACCTTGCTTTCCATACCTCCGACGGTCATTGTTACAATATGAATTGCTGCTTGAAGAGGTTCGCCCTTTCTAAGCTTAATGGTATATAAATCATTTGTGTATAAATGCGGTTCTGCCTTTATTTCTACATTATAATGTCGTCCCAATGTGTTCAGAATATCCTCCAGATGGCAATCGACAAAATTCAATTCACCACGTGTCCAACCGGAAGCCATCATCACATCTATTTTTCGTTTTTCATAATTCTTAGTCAGGTGATTGTATTCAAGTTGTTCACCGGGAGTAAGAATAAAACAGCTGTCTGGTGCCAGCAGGTTATTGATTTGCACTTTTCCATTTTCAAGAGTTGTAGTCGTTTTCCTGTCTTCCGAATATGCCTGTATATTAAACTTCGTACCTAAAGCACGAACTGATAACAAAGATGTCTTGACAATAAACGGATGTTTCTTATCCTTATGGACATCAAAATTCGCCTCTCCGGAAAGATAAACAGTACGTGTATCGCCTCGAAAGCTTTTCGGGTAAATGATACTGCTCTCCGAATTGATCTGTACCTTTGTCCCATCCGGCAAAGTCAATTCTCCCCGTTCACCCATGGGAACAATATATTCTACCAATTTGCAAGAATCAGTATAATCATTTATATAATACCACGATAATAGCACTGAAAATAAGGGGATTAATATCATAGAAGCAATGCGAAGAAGTGGTTTGATTTCCCAATGCGGTTTTATTATCGGATTTGCAAGTCCCGCTTTACGCCGGACCTCATACCATGAACGCCGGGTGGCCTCATCAGGTTCAGCGATGATATTCATCCACTCTTCCTGTATAGCTTCTTCTTTATCTTCTGCATCAGCAGGAGAAACCAGCCAACGCCAAAACTTCATCTGCAAGGAGTTTTGCAGGGGATGGCGAACAAAAAAATGTATTAGTTCTGATATGCTTTTCTTCTTCATGATTTTATCCGTTTATTAATAAGATGCACGAGATAGAATACACACACAGTCTAAAAGCTATTTTTTCTACTTTTTTTGAGAAAGGAGAATAAAAGAAGAGTTTTTGTCAATAGGAAGTGGTTTTATTTAGAAAAGATAAAAGTGCTTCAGCATCTTGCGGATATCAGCCAATGCTTGTGTGAGATGGTTTTCTACAGTCCGTTTGTTTATTACAAGCAGTTGCGCTATCTCATCATTGTTTTTACCTTCTTTACGGCTCATCTCATAAATTCTTTTTCGTTGGGCGGGCATTTGCTCTACCGTATGCTGTATCAATAGCAGTAATTCTTCGGCAAACATATTTTCTTCGATGTTTCCCGCACCCTCATTCTGCTGACGGGAAAGATTCTCCTGTTGCTTTTCTCCATATTCATTCACCAAAAGTATATGTCGTAAATGCTGGTACACAGCATTCCGGGAAGTCCGATAAAGGTAGGCATTCAGATTTTCGATTTTTGCCATCTCCTCACGCTTCTGCCATAGTTTGAGGAGAATATCTTGTGCAAAGTCCTCGGCCGTTATATCATCCTGAAGCAAACCGGATATAAAACGTTTCACTCTCGGGAAATAACGCATAAACAAAACCTCAAAAGCTTTCTCATCTCCTCGTGACAAAGCTCTCAACAGTATTTGCTCTTCTGTAAATTCCATTTGCAACTTATTGTGTTTAAGTATTAGTTGCAGCAAATATAAGAATTTTCCTATTAGCAATGAAATTAGAAATTCTTTATGAAAGGGTTCTAAGACAAATATAGCCGGATAATATTTCATACCCGGCTATATATTACGTGCATATTACTTATATATCACTTGCTTTTATTTAGTTCTTCAATGTCTGTGCCTTACTCTTCTCTGCCCAGGCTTTCTCCATCCCATAGAAGTTTATTTCCTGTCCTGCAGGCTTCCCATCCAGCTCCGCCTGTTTCTGCTCAAAGAAGGCTTTCCAACGCTGATAATACAAGTCTTTCAAAAGTCCACTCCATTCCCGATGCGAATAATCATGTAGTCCGCCTTGATTGGCAGCAATGCTATCTCCCCAGACTGTGATTAATGCGGAAGCATTCCATTCGTACAATCGCTTTTCTTCTTCTGTAGTTCCCAGAGAACGAGCTGCATTCAACCAAGAGGAAACGGAAAATTCTTTCCGGGTAGATAACAAACGATCCTGTGCCAATATCAAGTCCAGGAATTGCTGTGTTTGTTTGCGGAAATCCTCTTTGTCCTTTCGGTCATAGCTCTGTGATATTTCTTCAAGTAACACATTTCCTTTATCGGCATTACTCTGACGTACGATGTCTACCAAGTCATACTCAAAATTGTTGTTTCCTTTATACTGGTCGGCAACGGAAGTAAATAGCCGGGCTGCCTTTGCAGTAGAATCGGGAGCATAAAATAGTTTGGAATATCCCCAAGTGGAAGTTCTATCCAGATGGAAACCCGGACGGACACATAACAAAGACTCAATGGTTCCTTCACCCTGATAATCTTTCGGAGCATTGTAAACGGTGTGTTCCAATGCACGCCAAGCCTCCATTATTTCCGGTGAAACTTCTCTGCCATAACGAGCTTTCAAGTAAGTCTGCAACCATTCATCGGAAGAAAAGCGTTCTTCACGCCAAGGAAGTTCGTAAAGGAGTTCGAACATCACCGGATTATTCTCTATGCCCTCCGGGGTTGCTCCTACTCCATGCAACATTTTC
>OGJD01000986.1_pt1 | contig 19383 bp, 7 predicted proteins | sample 1571971 | NCBI WGS metagenome assembly OGJD01 (sample SAMEA2582117, study PRJEB24529) | metagenome | biome: Human gut stool | place: China | collected 2011
TAGAATCTTTGTAGTTTCCATCAGTATAGATAACACTGTATTTACTGCTGTCTTTAGTCATGTTGTATGAAGATTCAAGTTCATAGAAAGAGTTATCAAAAGCTCTGTTGATATCCTGCATTCTTCCTTGAATAGTTGCATAGATATCTCCTCTTGTTTCAGCAAGAGTTCTAGAAGTTTCTCTTTCAAATTCCTCTCCAGAAAAATCATTTAAGTATTTATTCAATCCTTTTAATATCTCTGCATCTCTTCCTTCACCATTACTATCTTCAAGTATATTATCCAGTCCTTTATATAGAGCAGCAAATTGTTCTCCTATTACTAAGTCATTATAGTCTCTCTTAGCAATAACAAGGCTTCCTTTGTCTGTTACTTTTGCTATAAACAGAGGTGATGTTACAGGAGTAAGTTTAGTTCCTGTAATTGTTCCCATTGCTGTATTTACAAAGCCTTCCATTTCATATGTACGACCATTTCCTGTTGTAGCAAAGTTAGACATAATTTTAACTTCTCCACTTACACTATTTGCATTAAATAGAGGTGTTCCTGTTGTAGCATCTACATATGCTCCATTTACTATTATATTTCCTGCTGTAGAAAGAGTTCCTCCAATAGAAGTATAGTTTCCATTGATTTTAATAGTTCCATCTGGTGTGATTGTAACAGATCCTATTTCAGCAGTTGCTAATCCACCATTTCCTATAGCTGATCCGCCATTTACTACTATATGTCCAGCGTTTATTGTACTTCCAATACCTTCTATTCCCACTCCATTGTTTACTACAATAGTTCCATTATTCTCAAATATTGTTCCTGTACCAACAAGCATTCCTGCCCCTTGATTTACTGTAATAGTTCCATTATTAATGATAGTAGCTCCTGTTCCATATGATGCCATACCTATTGTTACAGCTCCGCATGATGCTAGTGTTCCTCCTAAATTAATGTTACCTCCTACAGCATTTACAGCTACTGCACCATTTCTTACAAGAATTCCTACTCCACCATTATCTACATTGATAGTTCCTGTATTTGTGAATCTTGTTCCTGTTCCTTCTCCATATACTCCTACTGAGTGATCATGGTTTACAGTTATTATTCCAGAACTTGTTGCTACAGTTCCTCCTGTTAGATACATTCCTATAGAGTTTAAATGCTTATCAGTTTTATCATGCTCTCCATTTACATCTGTTTTTCCTACAGTTATATCTCCAATGTTATTTACTGTATTTTTTCCACTTGAGAATATTCCTACAGCTGATGTTTCTAAAATCATATCAGCATTATTGTTAATTGTTGCTGAGTCTCCTGCTGCCTGTTTCAAGAAAATTCCATATCCATTATTTCCTACAGTCCAGTTTCCTGCTAATATATTTACAGTTCCTGCTCCCTCTTTCTTATAGATACCTACTGATCCAGTATCCTTTTCCCCAGTTCCTTTATCTGCTATTGTTAAATCTCCTGAATATGTTACATTTCCATTTCCTTCACTTACTATTCCTATACTTGTATTTGTTCCAACATACATATCACCTGTTACAGATGAATTTATATTTTTAGCATATACTCCTATAGAATTATTATTTCCAAGTGTTATTCCTGTAGTCATTGTTAAGTTAATATTTTTTGTTCCACTACCTATTCCAGTTCCATATATACCAACTCCACTATCTCCTACAGTCATAGTAGTACCAGTTTGAGAAATTGATCCTCCATTCAAATCTTTTCCAAAAATTCCAATACTATTTTTTCCAACTGAAATATTTCCTGTAGTTCCTGTATATGTTCCTTTATCAATAAATACTCCTATTGACGATGTTGCCAATGAAGTAGCTGAACCAACTGATATATTCCCATTAACTTTAATTACACTATTTTCTCCATATATACCAATATTATCATTTCCATCACTTACAGTTACAGCTCCTGCTACTGTAAGATCAGAGTTTCCTTTTGCCATTACTCCCACTTGATTAGTTATTCCTGATCCTCCAATAGAAATTCCTCCAGCTGTTGTTCCTGTTGAGTTATTTAATACCATTCCTATTGTATAGCTTCCTGTTTGTGTAATCACTGGAGCTGTTCCAAGTGCTGCTACTCCATCATAATAAACTCCCATAGAGTATCCAGCTGATGTTCCTGCCTGTACTGCTATTGTTGTTGTTCCAAATGCTGGTGCAGCTCCTTTTACATATGCTCCTATTCCACCATTTTGAACTGTTATTGTTGAAGCTCCCATTGCATTGATAGTTCCACCATCTGCTACTATTCCTATTTGATTGTTAGCAGTAATATTTCCAGTAAAATTCAGTGTAGCATCTTTAGAATACATATATATTCCTTCTGCACCAACTGTAATATTAGCTGTATTTGGAACTGTTATTATTGTTCCAGCTCCTTGGGCATATACTCCTATCCCACCTTTTCCAGTTGTAATTGTTGTTGTTCCAGTTAAAGTTACATTAGAACCAGCATTTGCTACTACTCCTATTGCACTCTTAGTTGCACTTGACTCTCCAACTGTGATAGTTCCATTTATTGTAGAAGTTGTTCCTGATGTTGCTAATATTCCTACACTTTCATTTCCTAGATTAATAGTTCCACCATTGATATTTGTTGTAACTCCTTCAAGAACTATCCCTGTATTTCTTGATCCTGTTGAATTTATATTATTTGATGTAAGTCCATTTGTTGTACCTTTAAGATATACTCCTATTCCATCTGTTCCTGTCATAGTCATGTTATCATTCTGTACTGATGTAAGAACTCCATTGTGGTTAGAATAAATCCCTATTCCATTATTTCCTACATTAATAGTTCCTGTATTTATTACATTAGCTACATCTGTAAAGATACCAATAGAAGGATTATTTGTACTTGATACTCCACTTGCGTTGATAGTACCAGTATTTCTTATTGTAATAGCAAATCCTGGATTAGTTGATCCTTTTACTGCTGCAAGGCCTATTCCTCCTGATGCAGCTGTAATAGTTCCTCCATTATTTGTTATACTTTGCACTCCTGTTACTGCTGAATCATATGTTCCAAGCATTCCTGTAGCACCTTCACCTATATTCAGATTTCCTGTTGAATTAAGACTACCATTTGAAGTTGCTGCAAGAGATCCTGACCCAGTTACAGTTATATTATTTCCAAGATTAAGAGTTCCTCCATTATTGAATACTCCTATTCCTCCACCAGCAAGGAAGTTAAATGTCAGGTTTCCTGATGTTCCTAGATTAGCTGTACCACCATTTACATACACTCCAGTTCCACCATTTACATTCATAACTGATGTTCCTGTAGCTAAAGTAGTTCCAGTAGGAACATATATTCCAATTCCATTTTCAGTAGTCACAGTTCCATTGTGATTAAGAGTCATTCCTGTTCCATTTAGATAGATACCTACACCATTTTTTGCATTTACACTTACATTATTCATAGTATATGTCCCAGTTATCCCTGTATCAAACAGTACTCCTACTGATGTTCCTAAATTATTTGTTCCAGTGACTATGTTTGCTCCATTAAATGTTACTGTATCATCAAGAAGATATACCCCAACAGAATCCTGTCCTGTTGTTATATTTCCTGATATTACTGAAGTACCTTTAGCTGCAACTCCAACTGCTCCAGTTCCTGTAACATTTACTGCAAAGTCTATCTTAGCATTTTCTCCAAATACTCCTACTCCTCCTGAAGCAATATTTAATGTTCCTGCAGTTATTTTATTAGTATCTGTATCTTTCAGATAGATTCCTACTGCATTTGATGTGATAGTTCCTCCAGTTCCATTGAAACTATTTCCTGAACCATCTACATATACTCCTGTTCCTGTTCCAGTAGCAATTATATTCCCTGTATTCTTTCCAGAACTGTTGCCAGCACCTGCTATATACATTCCAAGATTATTTCCAGCAGCAATTGTATTTGTATTTTCCACAGAAGCTGTTTTTCCAGATTTAGCTTCTGATACCATTCCTACCATTGAACCTGATGCGCTATTAAGTGTGATAGTTCCAGAGTTAATTCCTTTCCCTTCTTCAGCATAGATTCCAATTCCACCAGTTGTGTCATTTAGAGTTATAGCTCCACTTGAAGTCAGCTGTGAACCTCCTCCTACATATGAAGCTATACTGTGACTTTGACCAGCTATTGATGATATATTAGCACTATTTACTAAAGTTATTCCATCTGCTGCATATATTCCTATACTGTCACTTCCAACAAGAGAAATATCAGCACCATTTGTAACAGTTCCAGAAGCAGTTCCTTTGCTGTAATATACTCCTATGTTTTTAGTTCCAGCAACTGTATTATTTACAGTTATTGTTCCTCCAGTTGTTGAAGCCCCATCTGTAAGGTACATTCCTGTTCCTTTATCTGTATCTGTATTAAGAGTTAGTCCTCCTGCACCTATTGTTACAGCACCGCCACTTCCATATACTCCTACTGCACCTACTCCTGATGCTCCTCTGGCAGTTACAGTTCCTGTTATAGTTGATCCACCATCAATGAATACTCCTGTAGTTTTCTCTCCTGTAGCTGTTACATTTACATTTAAAGTATTGTTTCCTTTTGAATAGATACCTACTGCTTCTTTTTGAACAATAAGTTGTCCTAACGCTCCATTAAATGTACTTCCAGTACCAGCATTTTCAAGATAGATTCCAACTGTTTTATTTCCAGGTGTTGCTGGAGTTCCAAGTCCATCTACTGTTACAGTTTTTCCAGAGTCTATCCCAACAGTTGCCGCTTTACCATATACAAATATATTTTTATTTTCATTATTGTTCGATAAAGTGAGGTTGTCTTTAATATTTACTGTTGCATTCTCAGCAAAAACCCCTACACTTGATTTTCCATTAAATATTATAGTATTTCCAGTATCTAACTCAGTTGTAGCACCTGATTTTACATATATCCCTGTAGTCCCATCTACATTCAGGTTAATTGTTCCTTTGTTTATTGCTTTAGCATTAGTTCCTTCTGCATACATTCCAACTTGAGTTACATCATTTACATTAATAATTCCAGTTGTATTATTTAATATATTTGAAGTCTTTGTATACATACCTACAGCACCTGTTTCTGATGATGTAAGATTAATTGTACCTTGATTAGTTCCAGTATTAGTCATACTTCCTTTAATATATATCCCAATTCCAGAAGTTCCAATATCTAATGTCCCTGATGATACAATATTCATATCTTCAGCATATATTGCTGTTCCTTTAGCAAGTGCTGATGCATTTACAGCTATATTGATATTTTTAGTTTCAGACCCTGTTCCTTTATAGAATATAGCAGTCTTTCCAAGAGTTCCAGTATTGTTTGAAGTTACTATTACACTAGTTGCTGTAATATCTGATGTTCCATCAAGCATTACTCCTACTCCATCTGCTCCAAGATCTAAAGTACCAAGATTTATTACTTCAGTCCCATTTTTAGCATAGATAGCTACTCCTCCATCTCCTACTGATACTTTTCCAAGGTTGGAAATTGTAGCTTTTTCTCCATAAATACCAATAGCTGCATTAGAACCACTTGAATGTCCTACTTTTATTTCTCCAGTCAGCGTATTTGTTACAACAACATCTGCTTTTATTCCAATAGTATTGTTGTTATATGCATAGATACCTATAGTTCCTGTTCCATCAAGAGTTATTTTATTACTGTTAGTAATATTAGCTTTTCCTTGACCTACTGCCAAAGAACCAAATTCATTAACTATTGGAGTGCTTGAAGAATCTTCTCTATATGCCATTCCTAAAATACCTATAGATTGTTCTCCTCCTACTTCAATATTTCCAGCATTAGAAATATTACTTCCATTTACTCCATAAATACCTACTGCCTGTGCATTTGCAGCATTGCTTTCTTTTTCAACTTTTATTGAACTTGTTCCATCTACTGTTACAACTCCATAGTTTATGAAAGCTCCTATTGCTCCTGATCCACTGCCATCTCTGTCAGCAATAATAGTTGAATTAACTAGATTTATTCCTGCTTCTGCATTAGTCACAGCCAGTTTACTTGAGTTCATTTCCAATCCAACTACTTGATTATTGAATTTTGAAGCTTGAGTATTATCAAGAACAGCAGAAATAGTACTTCCTGTTGCAGTTGCTACAAGTCTTTGGCCTAAAAATCTATTATAGTAGAAGTTTCCATCTTTTTGAGCCTGAGTCTCTCCTCCTGCTCCTATTCCTGTTTTATCTAAGTCTCCAATACTAATTGTTCCACCATCAACTGCAGCTATTTTATATTTGTCAATACCTAACCCTGCAACTATTAGATCTGAAAGATTTGCTCCTCCAAGAGCTGTTCCAAGAGCTGTAGTTATGCTAGATTCTAATCCACTTGTACTCAACCCTGCTGCATTTTTCAGATTAAATACAACAACATCATTAGATTCTACATGTATTCTTGAATTTGCATCTAATGTTACAGGTGGTGTTCCTGCCAGCATATCTACATCAAATGCTGTTGCTTTTCCTTTAAGAATCATTTTAGAATTACTTAAATTTATTTTTCCTACTCCATCTGAATAAACAGCATATCCTGAACCATCAAATTCTACTGTTCCTCCTGATAAATCTATATTAGAATTTGTTCCTATAGATGCTGCTGCTGTTGAACCATTAGTTACTTTTATATAATTGTTTTTAGCATTAACGACTCCACCATTTGTTGCCATAACACCAAATCCAACATATCTGTCTGCATCATCTAATTTTGATCCTGTTATAGATATATTAGCACTTCCTGGAGTTGCTGCTCTATTAATTGTAATAACAGTATTAGCACCTGAAGCAAAAGCAGCTCCTGTATCTTTTCCATTTACAGTTGTCGGATTTGCTCCTACTTTTGAAACTACATTTAATTCATTTACTGTAATTTTTGCTCCACTTTCTCCATAAACAACTACTGAATCTTCAGTATTTGTAGCTGTTACTTTATTTACTGTTACAGCTTCTGCTGGACCAGAGTTAGCTCCTTTGACATAAACTGCCATATTTTTTACTCCACCAGTTACTGAAATATTACCTGTAGAAGTTACACTTCCTTTTCCATTAATTAAAATACCAATATTTGTATCTCCACCATTTAGAGAAATTTCTCCTCCTCCAAGATTAAGTGCAACATCAGCATTAGGATATACTCCAACATTATTTTCAGTTTTATCATATATTCTTATCTGATGGCTTGTAAGATTCATAGGTGCATTGGTAATTATTCCAAAAGATCCTTCTATATTTTTATTCGTTCCACCACTTGGATTGATATTATAATCTACTAAATTTGTTCCATTAGTAGTCCCAGAAGCTGTTGAAGTTGTAAAGTTTTGATTTCCTTTACCAGTTTCTCCAATGTCAACAGCAAAATTTCCAATTGTAGAACCGTCTGTAGCAGCCCCATATAGACCTATGCTTTTATCTCCAAATAACTTCAATGGTTTATAACTACCTGCTGTTACTGTATTAGTCGCACTATTAAAAGCAAAATTATCAGTAGCAAAATATAAATCATTATTAGAACCTGTTTTTAGGAAAATTCCAGCTGAATTTTCTCCATACATTTCTAATGTTCCTCTGTTTACTATACTCAATGGTCTTCCTGAACCACTTGAACCAGATAAGAAAATAGAAGCTGTTTGAGTATATGTTTTTATACTTCCTGTTGGACCATTATACATTATATGTTGTACAGTATTTCCAGATAGAGACATTACAAATGCAGAAGTATATTTTTGATAATAATTAGTTCCATTAAAATATGGCTGAAATATAATATCTCCAGTATTAATAACTATTGCCTTAGAATCAATAACTCCATAATGGTCATAGTGATTAGTTATAGAAGTATTCCCCCCTTCTACAACTAGTTTCCCACTATTTATCCAAGTATATCTATCAGATGTAGCAGAAGTTCTGCCAGTCCAGTTAATATTATTTCCAGCATCATCATAAGCAGCTAAAATAGCAGTTTTATTAGTTAAACCATTAGTTCCAGTATCTAATCCTGTTCTTTGACCTGCTGGTGCAGCAGCCCCATGAATATCCAAATGTACGAATTCCCCTAGATTAGAAGCTGCATTTTCCATCCCTCTAGTATAAAGAAATGTTGCATTACTTAGCATTGTTGATTGAGTTCCTGACCCAACTAATTTTTGAAACCCTAATTGAGATCCACTAGAAGCTGTAGAAGTTCTAGCTAAACTACTCCATGTTAATCCTGCTCCAACATCTGCATGAAGATCACTTTTAGCATCATTTCCACCTTGAGCCCAAACATTAGCTCCACTATATCCAGTATATTCATATGTCCATGTATTAGCAGTATTTCTGACTAAATTAAAATTTCCACCTTTAATTGCAACCATTTCTATAACACCATTACTTAAAGTTCTAGTATCAATATGATTAGCTGTTCCATTTCCTCCTGAAACAACATTTGAAGCAAATGATGGAATAGTTGGCGGCACAATAACTGGTATACTTGGTGCTGTTGGTGCCGTTACAGTAGTTGGCTCAAATCCTGTTGGTGTTGCTGGTGCTGTTACATTTATATTTTTATCACTTGGTGTTGTTGGCGTTGTTACTGTTGGTGCTGTTACTGTTATTCTATCTACAGCGCCTGGTGTTGTAACTGATACATTTACCCCACTTGGTGCTGTTGGCACTGCAACCACTGGTGCTGTTACTGTTGGCATTGTTGGCATTGTTGGACTTATTGTTCCTGGTAAAGCACCAAGGTTTACAATAGGTGCAGATACACTTACTGATACACTTGGATTAATTACTGGAAGCTCAGGTTCAATAGGTTTGATATTTGCTCCTACTTCTATTTCTTCCCTAAATACTTCATTATCAACTCTTACTCCATTTCCAGACATTATCTTGTCTTTTCCAATGTTTCCAGTTGATCTAAGAAGACTTCTTCCACTTCTTGTTCCATAGTGTTTATTGATCGCATCTATAGTTTCAGAAAATTCCTTATCTGTTCTATCTTTCACTTTTCCATTATCTAAATATTGATAAGTAAAAAATATCTGTGTACTGTTGAATAAAGGTTTTGAATAAAAATCTCCCTTTCTTACAAGTTCTACAAAATCTGAATTATATTCTCCTATGAGTCTTTCATTTTCTGCTATTTTTCTTTTTATTTCTTCTCGTTCTGTTTGAATTCTAGTTAAAAGATCCCCTTTAGTTTCCTGTATTTCCTCTGCTGTTATTCCTGCACCTAAAGATATTCCCCCTGTTATCATGAAGGCTATCAAAAGCGAAAGAGAATAACTGACTTTTCTTTTCAAAAATCTCTTTAGAGATTTTTCAATGTCGTTCTTTCTCATAAAATCTTCCCCCTATTTAATTTCCTGCTCTTACTTTCTGTTCCATTCTATCTAATCTACTCAAGTATTCATTAAGTTTCTCATTTTCTAATAAAAGCAATTCAATTTCATTATTATTTGAATTAAACTGATCATATACTTCATCAAATTTCTGACTTAAAAATACTCTGTTTTCATTAGGTTCCATCCCCAAAACTTCTTCAAGTTTCACAATCTCTTCTTCTTCCATTTTCAGAAATGCCATTCTTTCCTTTCCAATTTCAAAAGCTGCTCTAGCTGCTGCTATTCTAGCTTCAGGGTTATTGTCACTTCTAAATACTTTTTCTTCAAGAGATTCATTCATATCTCTTCTAATATCCTCAAGTATTTTTTTCCCCTTTTTTTCCTCTGCCTTTTCAGCTGCTATTCTGGCTTTTTCCTCTTCAGCTTTTGCTTTTTCAGCATCTTCAATAGCTTTCAGTTTTGCCTTTTCTTCAGCCTGAATTTCTCTTCTTATCTGTTCAAGAACTTTTCTCCCCTCTTTTTCACTTACTTCCTGTGAATAAAGTGCTGTTGTCAAACAAGATAGAAAAAGAAACATAGTAACTACTTTTTTCATATCTCTTTCCTCCTTAAAATTAAATTGCTTTCAAGATGTTGTAGTTTAATTAAAAATAATAAAATAAATTCCCCCTCTTTTTTACGCCAAACAAATATTCTAAATTTTAATTTTTTAGAACATTTTTTATCATTTTTATAAATTAAAAACGTTTACATAATAATCTTATCAACTAAATTATAACATATTATTATTTCGCGTACAAATAAAAGCATATTATAAATCTTTTATTTTTACATGTTTTTTATACTCTTTTCTTTTATAGGCAACAATTGTCACTTATTTTTTTATAAAAGAATGTACATAATTTTTGAATATATAATAAACAAAAAATAGAAATAATAACTTCTAAAAATATGAATGGCTGTTTAGAAAAGATTTTTAAGTTAAGGAAAAAGAAAAAATATGACAAAAAAAGACTGAATCTAGAATAACTCTAAATTCAGTCATAAAAATTTTTTTTATTTAATTTATCTTTAAATTATTTTCTTACAAATCATGCATGTGCTTCAGAAATTTTTTCTTTTTTCAAAGTTTTAAAGAATCCTAAAGTACATACTGCTGATAATATCAATCCACAAACTAATCCAACCATTTCTATCGTAGCTACTGGAGTTCCATGGAAGAATCTTACAAATCCTTCTGGTGCTATAACTATATAGTCAGTAACAACTACAGTCATAAACATTGCTGGAAGAAGAGCAATAAAATAATTTTTACCATGGTTGTTCAAGTACTTAGCTGCTGCCCAAAGAGCTATTGTAGCTAATGTTTGATTTGACCAGCTGAAATATCTCCATAAAATATTGAAATCTATGAAGCATAATGCAATACCAACTACAAATAAAGGTATAGCAATTAAAAATCTATTTGCTATTGGACCTTGTTTATATCCAATTGCATCTGCTATTGTAAGTCTTGCACTTCTAAAAGCTGTATCTCCTGATGTTATTGGACAAGCAACTACTCCTAATAGAGCCAAAGCTCCTCCAACTTTTCCTAATACTGAAGTAGAAATTCTATTTACTACAACTGCTGCTCCACCATGACTCAACGCTTCTCCAAGCCCTGGAGTTCCACCAAAGAAACTCATTGCTGCTGCTGCCCATACTAGAGCTACAACTCCTTCAGAAATCATTGCACCATAGAACACTTTTCTTCCTTCAACTTCATTTTGAAGACATCTAGCCATCATTGGAGATTGAGTAGCATGGAATCCACTGATTGCTCCACAAGCTATTGTGATAAACAAATAAGGGAATACTGATTGATGTGCTGGATGATAATTTTCAAAAGCTATCTCTGGAATATGATATCCTTCAACAACAATTCCGATTCCAATTCCAATTGCCATAACTAATAATGCAATACCAAATATAGGATAAATTCTTCCAATTATTTTATCTATTGGTAATACAGTTGCTGCTAAGTAATATACTATGATAATAGCAATAAGCACCATTTTATCTATACCTGTAAGGTCATTCAAAATAGCTGCTGGACTTGTTATAAATACAACTCCAACCAATACTAGAAGAATTATTGAGAAAACTACCATAAGTTTTCTTGCTCCATTACCAAGGTTTTCCCCAACTAGTTCTGCAACACTTGCTCCATCTTTTCTTAAAGACATCATTCCAATTAAGAAGTCATGAACAGCTCCTGCGAATATACATCCAAATACGATCCATAAGAATGCTGCTGGACCCCACATTGCTCCTGCTACTGCTCCAAATATAGGTCCTGTTCCTGCTATATTCAAGAACTGAATAAGGAATGCTTTTTTCCATCCCATCTCTACATAGTCTACACCGTCACTTAATTTTTTTGATGGTGTAAGTCTGCTTGGTTCAATACCAAATATTTTTTCAACTATCTTACCATAAACAATATAACCAACTATTAGAGCAATTATTGAAATAATAAAACTATACATACAACCTGCCTCCCATTTATATTTTATTTAGATATAATAATATAATTTTCTACATCTTAGATAATACACCTAAAGCCTATAAAAAGAATGCTTTGTTCTTTAAAAGGTTAAAATTGATACTTAAAATGCAAAAATAAATCCTTTAATATCACTTTTTATATTCTATTCTTTATGGTATAATTTTTATGTCTATTATTGGGAGGGGATATAAATTGTTAAAATTAACCAGTCATTTGTTAAACAATTTAGGATATATTATTGCTATAGCTTTCTTTTTCACAAAGTTTAAAAGTGCTAAAAATATATTTACAAGAAATAAATACAGTCAAAAGGACATTCTTCTCCTTTCAGCATTCTTTTCAGGTCTTGCTATAATTGGTACATATACAGGGGTAGATTATCGTGGTGCAATAGTAAATGTAAGAAATATCGGGGTTGTAGTAGGAGGTATCCTTGCTGGTCCAGAAGTTGGAATTTTAGTGGGACTTATCGCTGGTATTCATAGACTTTTTGTGGATGCAAGTTCTATAACTACTGTTCCATGTGCTATTGCTACTATGGCAGGTGGTTTTATCACTGCTCATCTCTACAAAAAAACTAATGAAAAAAACTGCTACCTATATGGGTTTCTTGGAGGATTCATTGTAGAAAATCTCAGTATGGTGCTGATACTTCTATTGGGATCAGATTTTGAACTTGCAAAAGATATAGTTTCCAAAATTTATTTTCCAATGATACTGGCTAATGCTATTGGAGTTTCAATAGTCATTCTCATTATTCAAGATATAATTTCTGAAAAAGAGATTATAGCTGGAAAACAGGCGAAACTAGCTCTTGAAATAGCAAATAAAACTCTTCCTTATTTTAGAAAAGGGGAGTCTTTAAATGAAGTTTGTAAAATAATTTTAAATTCTCTGGATGCTAAGGCAGTCGTCATTACCAATGATAAATATATAATTGCTAGCTATGCTATATCTGATGAGTTTAAAATTGATCATACTGATATAAGAAGTGAAGCAACAAAGCAGGTATTGAAAACTGGAAAAATTTTAGTTTTAGGAGAAGAAAATGGTATCAAAGATTTTCATTGTATCACAGGCAAAATAAAGTCATGTATAATATCACCTCTTTTTCAGGGAGAAAGAATAGTATCTGGGACTCTTAAAATATATTTTGATAAAGCTGAAAATGTAACTGCCCGAAATCAATACCTTGCTGAAGGACTTTCGCTGCTCATATCTACTCAATTAGAAATAAGTACTGTCGAAAACTTCAAAGCTATGGCAAGGGATGCGGAACTAAAAGCTTTACAAACACAGATTAATCCTCATTTTCTCTTTAATGCACTTCATACTACTGCATTTTTTGTAAGAATGGACCCAGCAAAAGCAAAAGAAGTAATAATCGACTTATCTACATATCTTCGTTACAATTTGGAAAATGCTTCAAAAGTAGTATCACTTGATATGGAGCTCACTCAGGTAAAAGCTTATGTTAACATAGAAAAAGCTCGTTTTGGGGATAAAATTTCAGTAGAATACGATGTAGAAGAAGGATTGGAAAATATAAAAATACCTAGTCTTACTATTCAGCCTCTAGTTGAAAACAGTATCAAACATGGTCTCCTGAGACAAAGAGGTGGAGGACATGTATATATCACTGCCAAGAAAAAAGATAAGGGATGTATTGTGACTATTGAAGATGATGGAATAGGAATTGATCCAAAAATAATAGAAGAATTAGATGGAAGAATGGAAAAAAGTATTGGACTTAAAAATGTTCACAACAGAATAAAATTAATGTATGGAAAAGGACTAGTTATTGAAAGTTTAGAAAAAGGAACTAGAATATCCTTTTATATAGAATAGGGGGAAATAATGTTTAAATGTGTAATTATAGAAGATGAGTTTCCAGCTAGAGAAGAGTTGAAATTCTTTATAGAAAAACATGGTGGAATAGAACTTGAAAAAGAATTTGACAATCCTTTAGATGCTCTTAAATACCTTCAAGGAAACAAGACAGATATAGTTTTTCTTGATATAAATATGCCTGAGCTTGATGGTATGAGTCTTGGAAAAATTCTTTCTAAGCTAAATGAAAATTTAAAAATAGTATTTATTACAGCCTATAAAGAATATGCTGCTGAAGCCTTTGAAATTAAAGCTTTTGACTATCTTCTAAAACCTTATTCTGAAAAAAGAATAAATGAGCTTTTAGATAATCTTACAAAAGAAAAAGAAATAGAGCATATAAAAGATACTAATAAAATCAATAAAGTAACAGTTACTTCTGATGAAAAAATGTATGTTATTTCTATTGATGACATTTATTACATTGAAGCAGGAGAAAAAGAAAGTATGATTTATACCAAAGATAATTCTTATTCTTCAAAAATAAAAATTTCAAAATGGGAAGAAATGTTACCTAAAAACAAATTTTATAGAACCCACAGATCATATATGATAAATCTTGATAAAATAACAGAGGTTGAACCTTGGTTTAATGGAACTTATGTCTTAAAAATACAGGATTTAAAATTTAAAGTTCCTGTCAGCAGAAATAACATAAAAGAATTTAAAGAAATATTAGTTATAAAATAAAAGTTTTATAAAAAATAATAAAATTGGAGAATGAATCCTCATCCTCCAATTTTATTATTTTTCTTTTTTTGAATTATCTCCAGTTATTGAAAGTTCTGGCATATTTATAGATTTCGCTATATCATTTGCCATTTTGAAAGCTGGTATAGCTCTTGTTATATCTGTTACTATTCCTGCTATTTGATTTCCTGCTCCATTACTTCCATCTGTTGACCCTGATCCCCCATCACCAGCTATTATATTCAAACTGTTGATATCTATATTAGCCACTGCATCTGCCTGTGCTTTAGCCAGTTGTGGAAGTATTCCAATAAGTTTAAGCCCCATAATTCCAGATTGTCCATATACTTCTAAAAGTTTTTTCTCCGCTTCAGCTTTTTTCTCAATAGGTAATGCTACTTTGATTGCATCTGCTTCTGCTAATGCTTTTAATTTGTCTGCTTCCGCCCTTGCTTCTATTAATATTGCATCTGCTTTTATTTTAGCTATTTCCAATTGATTATCTGCTTCAAGTTTTTTTAATTTAAGTTCTGTAATTTTTTCTATTTCAAGTTTTTCATTATATACTTTTGTTTCAACTATTTCTTTTGCTCTCTGAGTTTCTAGTGCAACTTCTGCCTGTTTCTTAACAGTTTCTTTAGATTTATCTGCTATCTCCTGCTTTAAACTTTCCTCTTGAAGCTTAATCTCTTTTTCTTTATCCAATTCTTTTAAATTAATCGATTTTTCAGTTTCTATTCTATAAAGATTTTGAGCTTTTTGAGATTCAGACTCCATTCTTTTTTCTTCAGCCATTTTATTTTGAGTAGCATTTGTTTGGATAAGTTCAGCTTTGATTGTTTCTTCTGTTATCACTGCTTTAGTTTTCGATACCTGTATCTGTCTTATTTTATCCTGTTCAGTTACAGCTATATCTCTTTGAGCATTAGCTTCTGCTACCCCTACATCAGATTTTCTCTGTTGTTCTGCCACAGCTATTTGTGCATCTGAAGTTGCAAGAGCTGATGCTTTTTTACCAAGCATTTCTGTAATTCCATCCATATCTTTTATCATCTTAATATTATAGTTAATCAAATCAAGTCCTAATTTACTCAACTCTTTTTCAGCATTTTCACTAACTTTTGTCATCAATAGAACTCTATCCTGTAGCAAATCTTCAAATTCCATTTCTGATATAATTGTTCTTGTCTGTCCAGTAAGTATTTCTTTAGCTAATGCACATATTTCATTATCGTTGAAACTTAATAGTCTATGTGAAGCTATAATTCTTTCTTCTGGTGAACTTGATATAGCAAAAGTTGCATCTGCTTCTACTACCACTCTAATTTTATCATTAGATACTACATTTGAGTCTTCTCTCAAATCTATATCTATATTCATAGGTTTTAAATTTAGTTTTTTACATCCCTGAACTATTGGCAGTATAAATGTACCATTAGATGTTATTATCTTATTTCCACCAAGTCCATACTTTACAAGAATAACATCATTGGGACATTTTCGATATATAAGAACTGCTCCACCTATCAATATAACTCCTAAGAAAATAATCAAAGAAACTCCTAAGCCTAAAAACATAAATTCCTCCCCATAGTTTATATTTTTCTATTTTACTTTAAATAAAAATAAAATATATTTCTATTTTAATATACACTATTTAGTTATTAAAGTCTATATTTTATATTTTTTATTAATTTTATATATAAATTTATATTTTTTTCTTTTATAAATACTATTAACAGCAGTTCAAAAGATAATATTCAAATTAAAATAAAAAAAATATTTTTTAATCACAATAAAAACACAAAAACATCAAAAATAAAAATATTTTCAAAAAAAAGTTTATTTTTTAATTTTTATATTTTTTTTAGTATAATTTAATATTTTTTCACATTTATTAAATTTTAATTTATATCTTAATTTCACATTTTAATTAAATTTAATTTTACATACAAAAATATTTACAAAATATTTAAAAAAATAGTTGATATATTTTGTTTTATAGTGTATAATTATTTTATAATCAATGGCATACAAATATAATTTTACTGCGATTATTAAGAGGAAGTATAAATACTTCCTCTTTTTTTATATAAAAATATTTAATACAATTCCACTAACAAGTCTCTTCTTTTAAAAAAACAGCAAACAATATATTATAATTTTTATATAATTAAAGAACTTTTTACTTTTATATTAAAATCTATATTCTTAAATATATAAAAATAGAAAAAAGAAATATAAATTTCCATAAAAAAATGCTGCCTTCATAATAGATCATTGTCTCTCTACTATAAAGCCAGCATGTGAATTTCCATTCATTATTTGCTATTATTCCTTTTTCATTATTATTTATTGATATTTCTCTTCACTCTTTTCTTCCTGTTTAAGCATACGAAGTTTTAAATCTTTCACTACTTTAAATGCTATTATAGTTCCAAGTATAAAAGTACATACATCAGCAAAAGGCTGGCATAGCTGTAATCCTTTTATTCCTCCAACTTTTGGAAATATGAACAGTACTGGAATAAGAAATATTCCCTGTCTTCCCATTGCCACAAGAGTAGCCATAAATCCATAGCCAATAGATTGAGTAAGCATATTTGCCATTATTATACACGCCTGTATTGGAAGAGTCATACACTGAAATCTCAACGCAAGAGCTCCTATCTCTATAACTTCAAGATCTGTTTTCCTAAACAAAGCTAAAATATCTGGAGCAAATATGAAGCATATAATTCCCAAAGTTGTTAAAAGAATTACTGCCACTTTTAAGCAAAAATGGTAAGCTTCCAATACTCTATCATATCTTTTAGCTCCATAATTAAAACCACATACTGGTTGAAATCCTTGCCCAAATCCCATCAGACTTGAGTTTATAAACATCATTATTCTTGATACTATTGACATTGCTGCAATAGCTGCATCTCCAAAAGGAGAAGCACATACATTTAATGCAACAGCTGCCATACTGGCAAGCCCCTGCCTTGAAAGTGTAGGAAGTCCTGCACGTAGTATTTCTTTATACATGGTAAGTCTGAATTTAAAACTACTTAATTTTATTGTTACATGTTCCTTATTTCTATTACACATATACATTAATATTAAGAAACTTATAAACTGGCTCACTATAGTTGCCAAAGCTGCTCCTGATATCCCTAAATTAAATTTAAATATAAATAGTGGGTCAAGAACCATGTTAAGTATTCCACCAGTTCCTATTCCTATCATTGAATAAAAAGCATTTCCTTGAGAACGAATTATATTGTTCAAAGCAAAAGAACAGCACATATATGGTGTAGCTATAAGAATATATTTAGCATAATCTTTTGCATAGGGAGCAATTGTTTCTGTAGCTCCAAGCATTCTTACAAACTTATCTAAAAACATCAGACCTAGAATCGCTAAAAGGGCTCCTAATATCAATGCTGTAAAAAATGCTGTAGCTGCTGCTTCATGAGCACCTTCTCTGTCATGCCTTCCTAGACTTCTTGATATATAGTTTCCACTTCCCATTCCCAAAGTAAATCCAATAGCCTGTATCATTGCCATTACGGAAAAATTTATTCCAACTGCTGCTGATGCAGATGTTCCTATCTGGCTTACAAAGAATGTATCTGCCATATTATAAACAGAAGTTACCAACATGCTTATTATTGTAGGTATTGCTAGTTTTGGTATCAGTTTTGATATTTTTGTTTCTGTCATCTTTATATATAAATCATTTTGTGCCATAATGTCCCCCACTATTACAAAATTTTATTACTATATTTTATTTTTATCCATATACATATAGTTTAATATATAGTTCGACTTCTATATTCCATCAAAACTGTATTCTGCCAAACATTATTTCTATCTTTTGCTATCTTCTCTCTGTAGCCTACTTCACGAAATCCACATTTTTTATGAAGTTTCACACTTGCTTTATTCACTTGAAATATGGAAGACTGTAAAGTCCATATTCCATTTTTTTCAGCTTCTTCTTTTACCTTATTTAAAAGAAATTCACCAAGTTTTTTTCCTTGATGAGCTTTATCAATATATATACTTACTTCGGTTACCCCACAATAATCTATCCTGCTTGATGTTGGACTTAATGCTGTCCATCCAACTATTTTACCATCTTTATTACATAATGTAAATCTGCATATTTCTAAATGTGCTTTTTTCCATGACTCTTGATCAGGCAAATCTTTTCTGAAAGTAGCTATTCCTGATTCTATTCCCTGTTCATATATTCTTGCTACATCTTTCCAATCTCCATCTTTCATATCTCTGATAAAATATTCCATATAACCACCCCTTGAACTTTATAATAGAATTTTACCATATAAAAGAAAAAATTTCTAAACTATTATGTCTCCTACTGTCATATTTAAATATTTTATTAAGTCTGTTGGAGATATTATAATCTGAATGCCTCTCATTCCTCCACTTACAAATATTGTATCTTTAGTTAAAGCTGATTGATGCATAAATGCTTTATGTCTTTTTTTTATCCCAACAGGAGAACATCCTCCTCTAATATAACCAGTCATATTAAAAAGTTCTTTCATTTCAAGCATTTCTACTTTTTTATCTCCAGAAAGTTTTGCCAATTTTTTTAGATCTATATTATCACTTCCAGGAATACAAGCTACTAACATCTCTCTTTTTTCATTTAAAAGTATCAAAGTTTTAAATATTTTTGTTATATCTTGTCCTGTTTTTATTGATACTGATATTGCACTTAGATCATCTTCATCTACTTCATATTCTACAAAATCATATTTTATTTTATTTTTATCCAGCTCTCTCATTGCATTAGTTTTCTTCATAATGACCTCCTGAAAAAAATTTCCAAAAAATAAAAAAATGGCGCTTCCTAATGGACTTGAACCATTGACACTGC